>Ga0315288_10000598_pt1 | contig 45419 bp, 39 predicted proteins | sample YL17G11_20_MG_FD_203454 | JGI IMG/M metagenome (GOLD analysis project Ga0315288, IMG submission 203454) | Sediment microbial communities from Yellowstone Lake, YNP, Wyoming, USA - YL17G11_20 | ecosystem: Environmental > Aquatic > Freshwater > Lake > Sediment | place: USA: Wyoming | collected... | reverse complement strand
TTGTAGCTCATCCCGCGGTCGGGATTGTCTATTTGCATACTCGAAACGCCGAGGTCGGCAAAAATGACGTCACAGCCGGCGAGATTTTCTTTTTTCAGCACCTTGGCAATACCGGCGAAGTTGCTGCGATAGAAACTCACGGGGACATTCTCTTTGCTTAGCCGATGGCGGGTGCGTTCGAGCTCGGCGCTATCGACATCCAGTGCAATCAATTTTCCTGTGGGCTTTATGTGCCTGATAAATTCGGATGCGTGGCCGCCGTAGCCGACAGTGCAGTCAACTATTGTCTCACCGGGCTTTGGCATCAGGCAGGATAAAACCTCCTCTGTCAGGACGGGAATATGAGTGCCGGCCGGTGTTTTGCCTTTTGCAAGCAGATGTGCTTTTATCTGGGGGTAGGCCGCGATGTTGTGCTCCTTATACTTTTGCAGGTAGCTCTTCGGGTGGGTTCCGCTGTATCTGCGTCGCCGTGGGCGCTTGAGTGGCGGCAAATCGCCATTACCGGACTGGGCAAACGCATTCATACAAACTCCAGGCAAACCAGGGATTTTTGCATACCTGTTCCTGCTGAAAATTCCGAACTTGTTTAATTACAAAAATTTATATAAGGCCCTTGATTTGTTGTCAAAGATTAAAATTTACAGGAATATTTGGGAGCAACACTCTGTTTGTTTATACAAGGAAGCCCCCTGCCTAAGGCGCAGGGGCGGGAAAGCTGGAGTCGAGGACCCTCCGTTTGTGAAACCGAGGAAGCACACCTCGAGGGCAGGCGGGGCAGGCGAATTCGGACGCACTTTAACTATACCGATTTATATACCTAAATTGCAAGGGGAAAATGGGCGGTTTTTTGTGATAAGATATTCACCATAAATAAAAAATTGAAATTCAATGATTGATGAATGATAATGAGGTTATGGCAACGTGGATCCCCTGTTGCGAAGCCAAAATAGATTAGGTCCCCGCCAAAGACGTGCGGGTGTGGGCAAGAAGTCGGATAAGGTATGGACCCCGGATGAAGACATTCCGGGGTCTTCGCTGCGCTACGAGGAGAAATGTAATGGAATGGACATGTCGGGACATAGCGAAAATGATAGACCACTCGCTGCTTAAGCCGGAGTTGACGGAGGATGAGATTATCAGGGGCTGCGAGGTTGCCAAAAAATACGACGTGGCGACGGTTTGCTGTTCGCCTGCGGCGCTGCTTTTAGTGGTGAAGCAGTTGAAGGGTTCAGACGTAAGGCCGACAACGGTTATTGGATTTCCGCACGGATACAGCAGAACCGAAACCAAAGTATTCGAGGCGCAACAGGCGATAAAGGATGGGGCCCTTGAGATTGATATGGTGCTGAATATCGGAAAGCTCAAAAGCAGGGACTTTGATTACGTCAAAAAAGACATCAAGGCGGTTGTCGATATCGCTCATAAAAATAATGTGCTTGTGAAGGTCATACTTGAAAATTTCTATTTGACTGATGAATTAAAGAAGATTGCGTGCAAACTCTGCGAGGAGGCGGGGGCGGACTGGGTGAAGACATCGACGGGGTTTGCCGGCGGGGGTGCAACGATTGAGGATTTGAAACTGATGAGGGCAGCCGTATCGAATAAGGTGCAGGTCAAAGCGGCAGGGGGTGTTCGGGACCTGGATATGGCGTTGAAGGTGCGAGAAATCGGCTGCACGCGATTCGGCGCAACGGCAACGGCGGCGATTATGGAAGAATGTTTCAAACGCAGGGGCAAGAAGTAATTCAGCATATTCGATTTTTGGGTGAAAGATGGGCAAGATAAACGCGGGTGTGATAGGGACAGGATTTATCGGCCCGGCGCATATTGAGGCGTTGAGGCGGCTGGGGACAGTAAATGTCGTTGCGCTGTCGGACGTCGATGAGCAGACGGCCGGTGCAAAGGCAGCCGCACTGGGCATCGAGAGGTCCTTCGGTGACTATCGGGAGATGCTCGCCGAGGGGGATATTGAGGCGGTTCATATCTGCACGCCAAACAATCTTCATTACGCGATGTCGAAAGAGGCCCTCGAGGCGGGCAAGCACGTCGTGTGCGAAAAGCCATTGGCCATATCCGCGGGCGAGGGCGACGAGCTTGTGAAGCTGGCCGCGAAGAAGAAAGTCGTCAACGCGGTGCATTTCAATATCCGCTATTATCCGCTGATGCGGCAGGTAAAGCTGATGGTTGAGAAGGGGGAGTTGGGCGAGATTTTCGCAATTCACGGCTCATATTTGCAGGACTGGCTGTTTTACCCGACGGACTACAACTGGCGTCTTGAGCCGTCTTTGTCGGGCAAGTCGCGGGCAATAGCCGACGTCGGTTCGCACTGGATTGATTTGATTGAGTACGTGTCCGGGTTGAAAATAGTTGAGGTGTTTGCCGACTTTGCGACGTTTCACAAGACAAGAAAGAAACCGCTCAAGCCCGTGGAGACATACGCGGGCAAAATCCTAAAGCCCGAGGACTACAAAGACGTAAAAATCAGCACGGAGGATTATGCGAGTGTGCTGCTGCGGTTTGACAACGACGCCAGGGGGGTATTGACGGTCAGCCAGGTCGCGGCGGGCAGGAAGAACCGGTTGTATTTTGAAATTGACGGGTCCAAAAAGGCGGCCGCGTGGGAATCGGAAAAGCCGAACCACATCTGGATTGGCAGGCGGGATGGCCCCAATGAAGAACTGATGCGGGACCCGGCGCTGGTCTATCCCGAGGTCCGTGAAATTATCAGTTTCCCAGGCGGGCATAATGAGGGCTTCCCCGATACATCAAAGCAGATGTTCAAAGAGATTTACGCGTATATCGCGGCAGGCGATACAGAAGCCCTCCCGAAGTTTCCGACGTTCAGGGACGGCCTGCGGGAGCTTGTTTTGTGTGAAAAGATACTGGAAAGCAACAAAACGCAAAAGTGGATTAAGGTTTGATTTTGGAGCGGCCGACAATGATAAAACTCGGATTCTTGAGCGTGATTTTGGGCGAATTATCGTTTGAAGAGGTTATCGAATTCGCGGCGGAGAACGGTTTGGCCTGCGTCGAGATACCGTGCTGGCCAGCGGGAAAAGCCGAGCGAAAATACGCGGGCGTTTCGCACATTGACGTCGCCGGTCTGACCGTTAAAAGGGCCGCGGAAATCAACAAGGTCCTCAGGAAAAAGAACGTGATGATTTCAGGGCTGGGCTACTACCCGAATCCCCTCGACCCGGATGAAAGCAAGGCGCAATTCTACATCAACCATTTGAAGAAGGTCATTACCGCGGCTGCAATGCTTGGGGTGCCGGTGGTCAACACATTTATCGGCAGGGACCAGAACAGGAATGCCGAAGATAATTTTGCAAAGTTCAAAGAGGTCTGGCCCGGCATTGTCCGGTTCGCCCAGCGAAACAAGGTTAAAATCGCAATCGAGAATTGTCCGATGTATTTCACTAACGATGAATGGCCCGGTGGAAAGAACCTTGCCAATACTCCGGCGATGTGGAGAAGAATGTTTGGGGCGATTCCATCGAAGAATTTCGGCCTGAATTTCGACCCGTCGCACTTTGTCTGGCAGTTTATGGACCCGGTAAAGGCAATCCACGAGTTCAAAGGCCGCATTTTCCACGTGCATCTCAAGGATGCCAGGATACTGCGAGACAAGCTCGACGACGTGGGCATCCTCGCGACGCCATTGCAGTTCCATACGCCTAAGCTGCCCGGTCTGGGGGACGTCAACTGGGGCGGATTTTTCTCGGCGCTTACCGACGCCGGCTACGACGGCTGTGCGGTAATCGAGGTCGAGGACCGCGCGTTTGAAGGTTCACTTGATACGCGAAAGGCATCCATACTCCAAAGCCGCAATTTCCTCAGGCAGTTCATCGCCGGATAATTTTCCAAGTTTGGATATGAGCGGATTCAGGCCCGGCGGTGAATCGGTTTTCCAAATCAACCTTTTATGCCCAGTGATTTCATAATGGGGAGGTTTTTGGAAATCAGTTTGTATCTCTGCTGGACGCAGGCGTAAGAGCGGCCGGCTTCCGGAGGCGTATTGAGGACGTAATCAAGCATCAGGTCAACGGTGGTTTCGGCGACGTGGCAGCGAGTATCTGAGGAGGCGTAGTAAATAAAGAGTTGGCCGGATTTGCGTGCGACCCAGCCATTGGTGAATACGACGTTTGAGACGTCGCCGACGCGTTCCTCGCCCTGCGGGGCGATTAAGTATCCGCCGGGTTCTGCAATGAGCTCATTGGGCTTGTCGAGCTTGGTGAGGAAGGCATAAATGACGTAACGGAGTCCCGCGGCGCAGGCGCGGACGCCGTGGGCTAATTGCAACCAGCCCTTTTCGGTTTTAATGGGTGCGGGGCCGAGGCCGTTTTTGACTTCCTTGATTGTGTGGTATTGCCTGTCATCAACGATGGTTTCGGGGCCTGTGATTACGGCGTGCTCCATATTATCGCACAGGCCCCAGCCGATGCCGCCGCCGCTTCCTGCGGAGATGAAGCCATCCTGCGGGCGGGTGTAAAGGGCGTATTTGCCGTTGACGAATTCCGGGTGCAGGACGACGTTTCGTTGCTGGGGCGAGGTGGTTTTCAAATCGTCTAAACGTTCCCATTTTATCAGGTCTTTTGTCCGTGCGATGCCGCATTGTGCGGTAGCGCTGGACAGGTCGCCGCGGGGGGCGTTCGAGTCTTTTCGTTCCGAGCAAAACAGGCCGTAAATCCAGCCATCCTCGTGTTTGACTAAGCGCATATCGTAAACGTTTATATCGGGGTCATTAGTTTCGGGCAGGAGTATGGGGTAATCCCAGAACTTAAAGTTATCGACTCCGGTTTTGCTTTCGGCAATTGCGAAGAATGACTTCCTGTCGACGCCTTCGACGCGTGCGACGAGGCAGATTTTGCCGTCAAATTCGATAGCGCCTGGGTTGAAGGCGCAGTTCATACCGAGCCGTTCCATCAAGTTGGGATTGGTTTTGTAGTCGAGGTCGTATCGCCAGAAGACCGGCGTATGCTCGGCGGTCAGGACGGGGTATTTGTAGCGGCAGTAAATCCCGTTGGTTTCTTTGACCCTGGTGTTCTTGCGTGCGATAAAGCGTTTATGCTGGGCAAAAAGCTGCTCAACTTTTTTATCGAAGGCACTCTTATTCATATCTTTTCTTCCCGTTGGCTTTTAATTCTCATCCATCTTGTCAATCCAGTTGAATTTCAGGAAAACCGAGGTAACGACAAGCACCGCGATTGAAATCCACATATTCCTGAAATTCTTGATAACGAGATAAACCGGAATCAGCACAAACATCGTCTGCCATACAATGCCGACTGCCGAGTTGAGCATATCGCGTTTGAAGTTTGTGTTCGGTTTGAAGCCGGGGTCTTCCCGGCAAACAATTTCGCGTATCGGTCCCCAGAAACCCCAGGGCCGGACCTGCTTATAAAACTTTTTGAGGACCTCCTCATCTTCGGGCTTAGTGAGCAAGCTGACCGCAATCGAAGTAATGGCGCCTGTCAGCAGGATGAAAAAGAACAGGACCATATTGCGCTCGATGCCGAATAGCGTCGATTGAGGGAAAATCAGGGGTAACACAAGCGCCGCGGCGATACCTGAAATCATACCGCCGAAGTAGCCCATCCCGTTAAACCGCCACCAGTACCACTTCAGGACGTTCGGCGCGGCATAGCCCCCCCATAACCCAGCGACAATCCACTGAGTGACCGTATTGACCGATTCGGTCATAAACCCGAAGGCGATACCCACCACCACGACAATAATCGAGCATACATAACTTGCGCGGACGTAATGCTTGTCCGGCGCGTCTGTTTTGATATGCTTTTTATAAAGGTCATTTACGACGTAGGATGCGCCTGCGTTTATCGTCGAGGTGAAAGTGCTCATAAACGCGGCCAACAAACCCGCCAAGGCAAAACCAATCAGGCCCGGCGGCAGGAATCTGCCTATGACGTTCGGCAGGACCTGCTCGACGTCGAAAGAACCGCCCATTTTAATAATCTCATCCTTGAAAAACACCAATCCCAGAACAACTATGCCTGTAACCATCAGGTAACGCGGGAAGAAAAGCACAACCGAGACAAACCAGCTCATTTTGGCGGCTTCTTTCGGGCTTCGCGTCGATAGAATTCTCTGCATATCGTAGTTTGGGGCGGGCCCGGCGATACTGAGCAAAATCCCCTTAAAAAGCACCATCATAATAAATAAGCTGAATAGCTCCCAGCCGTCCTTTAAGATTCGCTCGTTAAGCGCCGGAATATGCTGCGACCAGTCGAGGTTAAGCTTCCAGCTGAAGAACAAATCGTGCCAGCCGGCGGGCACCGCAGCGGCTAAATCGGCTGCGGAAACGTGATACATTGCCACGCCCGCGATAAGAATCGAAGCTAAGGTCATAAGGACATACTGAATGACGTCTGTAACGGTAACGCTGAGCATACCGCCGAAAATGACGTAAATCGTCGTTACCCCCATCAGGATTATCGCGTATGTGTTGGGCGACAGGTCCCAGGGAAAGAATATCTGGGCGAATTTGCCCATACCGCGAAAATCATAAGCCAGAAACCCGATTACGCTTACCAGGGCGAAAATGACCACGCTTATATGCGAAAGCAATGCGCCTAAGCTGTTGCCGAATCTTGTGGTAATCCACTGGGCGCCCGTCATTACATTGGACCGGCGTAACCACGCGGCCAGAAAAATCATCAAAAATACCTGGTTAAAGACGGGCCAGACCCAGGGCAAAAATACCCCCTTTAGCCCATAGACAAAAATCGTCATCACAAGCCACATTGTGCCCGTGATATCGAACATCCCCGAGGCGTTGGCCACGCCGAGGATATACCAAGGGACGACGTTGCCGCCTAAGAAGTAGGATTTGAGGTTTCGGCTGGCTAATTTGGACATTGCGAAGCCGGCCACCATAATGATGACGATATACGCGCCGATTATCCCGATATCGATTGGCTGAAGCAGCATAACATCTCCTTATGAACGCGTTTTTGCGTAACGCGGCTGCCGGCCGGGAGGTTCTCCTGCCGCATCCGCTTTGAACGCCCCACATTATTGGGAAAGCCCGGGTATTTGCAATAGGAATCTTTGGCCAGAGGCGGGCCGATTGGCGTTATTGGCAGATACGAAAGCGGCCCCGTGCAAATCTGCCGGGGCCGCGGCTAATCAGCAGATTTTAGTTTTGTCGTCTTTGAGCGAGGTTGTTATTCAAATTCGACGTCTGGAGTCGTCGATGGCGTGTAGCCAAGTTTTCCCCAGCAGCCGATCTGCATCTTATACAGGTCGTTCATAGCCGCTGTATCACTTGCTGGAGGCACATAAACGGGTACTCGATTTATCCCAGCTTCGATGGTATTTTTAGATTTCCACATCCATCTTGCGCTATGGCCGTCGGCGTACGACACTGTAACACCGTTGCCGTGCCGAACCATTATAGTGTCATACCAGTTCGGCTGATCATAAGGAATAGCGTAGCTATCCGGTGTTAAACGACCCTCATCAAGAAAAACAACTCGCTGTGAGGCGTGTTTAATTGCATTTAAGCTTTTGACCATTGGTGCATTGGTGCCTCTGATAACACCATTCATTGAGTCCATGATTGTGTATGTCATCAATTCGCCTTTTTCGCCTGTCGGACAATGGTAAATCTGGTCTGACCTCAAATACATCCACAATGCGCCTGACTGCATAGCAACTCTTTGAGCGCATTCGGTCTGTTGACCTGGAACCCCCCAGATAGTAAGATACGCCCAACCCGGGCCAACCCAGGGCAGCTCATTTTCGTGATAGTCGGAAAATACAGTAACGCCTAGAACTGGCAACCTCGCCTTAGTATTGCCATTAATACCAGCAGATGGAGGTGGGCAGTCCGTACCCGCAGGTGGAGGGTCGCCTGGAGCGAATGATGCGGAATTTACAAGTTTATCGTCGTTGGCCTGGGCGTACATAAGCCAGGCGGTGGTTAGTTGTTTGAGGTTGCTCAGACACGCGGCCCGTTTGCCATGCTCGCGGGCCTTGTTAAGGGCCGGCAGAAGCACGGCCATAAGCAGCGCTATGATGGCGATAACCACCAATAGCTCGATAAGTGTGAACGCTTTATGCCTTGTCATAAAGGTCTCCTGTTAAATCCACATAAAGGTTCAAAAGACAACACCCACAAAGATTCTTTATAACATATCCGTCCGGCAAATGCAAGAGGGTATAGGGGGGGTGCACGTTTTGCGATAAGTCCTTCACGTGGTTGTTCCCCTATGTCCCAATTATGAGAGTTTGGCCTGTGAGCGCTTTGGGGCATAATACTAACTTTTGCCGCCTTAAACGAGGAGTTAGTCTTCGGAGATGTCTACTGGAACAGAGGGCGTGTAGCCAAGTTTTCCCCAGCAGCCGATTTGCACTTTATACAGGTCGTTTTTACCGGTGGCAGTCGCTGGTGAGCAGTTAATTGTGTGCTGCTCTCCGCAGACAACGGTCTCTTTTGCCTTCCACATCCATCGTGCGCTGTGGCCGTCGGCGAAGGACATATTTGTCCCCATTCCGTGCCGCGTCATCGGGCAGTCAAACCAGGTTTCATTGTTCCAGTAAACCGCGAAGCTATCGGGACTGAGCTTGCCTGTGTCGATATAAAGGAGACGTGTTGCGGCTTTTTTAATCTGGCCGATGTTCTTAAAAGCCAAACTTGCCGTCATGGCATCGTCTCCTCTCCATTGATACAGTCCGTTCATTGAATCGAGGCATTCGTAAGTAATGAATTCGCCTTTGTTAGCGGTTGGACAGTGATAAACATTTTTCTCTTTAATATATCTCCACATTGCCCCGGTTTGCATAGCGCACATCTGCTGGGCTTCTGGTGTTGGAACGGGGCTAGTCCAGTCTGTAAGGTTCCATCCCATCCCGACCCAGGGCAGCTCATTTTTATGGGGGTCATTAGCTCCAGTCGGCGCGGCGGCGCCGGCCAGAACGGTAGAGTAGCAGCAGCTCTGACAGCTTGCTTGGCCTCCGGCTGCGCCATTGACAATCTTGTCGTCATTGGCCTGGGCATACATTATCCAAGCCATAGTCAGTTGCCTGAGGTTGTTCAGACAGGCAGCGCGTTTGCCGTGCTCGCGGGCCTTGTTAAGGGCCGGCAGAAGCACGGCCATAAGCAGTGCTATGATGGCGATGACCACTAACAGCTCGATAAGTGTGAACGCTTTATGCCTCGTCATAGAGGTCTCCTCTTAAGCCCAATGGAAATCCACGGACAACACCCACAAAGACATCTTATAACATATCCGTCCGAAAATTGCAAGACGGCTTGAAGGGTTTTTCACGCGTTTTGCGATAAGTCCTTCACATAGTCATACCTTACCTGCCCTTTTCCCATGCCAACAATTTTGCTGGGGTTTGACCTGTAAGCACTTTGGGGTATAATACTGATTTCGTTTGAGGGAAAGTTTATGGTCGGCAAATTTGTGCGGGCGTTATTTCCTGGGTCGTTCGACCCCATTACCAATGGGCACCTTGATGTAATCAATCGGGGGGCGAAGCTTTTTGACGAGCTGATAGTGGCAGTAGGCAAAAGCCCGCTGAAAAACCAGCTTTTTACCCCGGAGGAACGGGTCGAAATGATAGCGGAGCTGGTCAAGGGCCTTGCGGGGGTGTCGGTGGAGAGTTTTGAGGGGCTGACGGTGGAATATGCCCGGCAAAAGAAGGCCGACGTCATCCTGCGGGGATTGCGCAGCTTAACGGATATGAATTATGAGCTGGAACTGGCTATGACCAATAGGTCGGTGGCGGGGATAGAAACGGTCTTTGTGATGACAACGGAGCAGTATGGATTTATCAGCTCGACACTGATTCGGCAGGTTGCCTCTTTAGGCGGAGACATTTCGAATATGGTTCCGGCCAACGTCAACAGGCGGCTGCAGGAACGATTCAAGAGGATGCAGGAACGGAGGTGAACGAGACATAAAGCGGCGTGCCGGTGCGGGGTTAGCGCCGGGAAATCGGGGGATTGAGAGTTTTCGATGTTTTGGGAGAATAACCTTGTTTACGGTCAGTGTTGAGACACAATTCAAGGCATCGCACAGCGTAGCTTTGCCGGACGGTTCGAGAGAGCCGGAACACGAGCATTTCTGGGCGGTGTCGGTGGAAGTAAGCGGTGACAAGCTTAATGGCAGTGGGGTAGTGATGGATTTTGCCCGGCTCAAGGCAGGACTTACTGATATCACATCCAAACTTGGCGGCGGCTCGTTGAGCGATAACGATTACTTCCGCGAGCACGGCCCATCCGCTGAGAGCGTTGCGATGTATGTTTTTCAGCGGCTTGAGCCGAAACTGCCGGACGGTGTGCGGCTGGTAAGCGTTAGTGTCAGCGAGCAGGTGGGCTGCTCGGCAAAGTACAGCGCGGATTAGCCGGGTCGCCCAGGCGGCGGCGAGCATAATTGCGGCTGGAGTGAGGCGTCGAATTTGACGATTACTTTAGCGGGACTTTGGTATAATAGACGGTAAAGGTTTGGGCTATTATGCAGTGTGAGATTTGCCAGAGCAGAGAAGCGACGATACACCTGACGGAGATAACCGACGGGGTTCGCACGGAGATGCACCTTTGCGAGCAGTGCGCTCAGGAGCAGGGTGTGGGGTCGAAGAGCTATATTCCCCTCAATGAGCTGTTGAGCAATCTGCTTTCGGTGGGGCCGAAGGAAGAGGGGCCGGCCGGGCCTGGCGACAGCGACCCGGTTTGCCCGCACTGCGGCTACACGCTGGAAAAGTTCCGCGAAAAGGCGGTCCTGGGCTGCCCTTATGATTATGAGGTCTTCGAGAAGTCGCTTTTGCCGCTAATCAAAAAGGCACACGATGGCGCAACAGCCCATTGCGGAAAGATACCGGCGAGGATGCCGAAGGACTCAAAACAACAGATTGAGGTTGCCCGGCTGCGCCGGCAATTAGATGAGGCGGTGCGAAACGAGGATTACGAGCTGGCCGCCAAGCTGCGTGATAAGCTGGCAGGAAATAAATAAAGGTTTGGCGGGGCCCCCGGCTACGACATTCGAGGGCAAGTAAACCCCGCCCTGCAAATAATGAAACTGAGCGAAATCAGCACAAATATCAATGAGTGGTTCAGCGGCGAAGGGCCGCTTGGCGACGTCGTTATTTCCTCGCGTGTTCGGCTGGCGAGAAACCTGGCGGGCCATAAGTTCCTTGCCGCCTGCTCGGTCGCCGAAAAAGCCGAGATACTGAAGAAACTCAAAGACGTTTTGATGGGGCTGCAGCTTGGCGACGAGGTGTTCTACATCGGCATTGACAAGGCCCCGGTTCTGGAGAGACGGTTCCTGGTCGAGCGGCACCTTATAAGCCAGCATCACGCCTTCGGCAAAGGCCCACGCGGGGCGGTGATTGCCCGGCGTGAGTCTTTCACCGCAATGATAAACGAGGAAGACCATCTGCGGCTGCAGGTGCTCAAGGCCGGCTGTCAACTGCCCGCCTGCATCGAGCAGATTGACCGTATCGACGATATGATTGAGCAAAAGATTGAGTATGCCTTCAGCCCCCAATATGGGTATCTGACCGCTTGTCCGACAAACTTAGGCACGGGGATAAGGGTTTCGGTTATGCTGCATCTGCCTGCGCTGAAGATGACGGGGCAGATAGAGAAGTTCCTCAACGCCGCAAAGGCGCTTGGCTTGGCCGTTCGAGGTCTTTTCGGGGAGGGCACGGAGGCGGCGGGTGACTTTTATCAACTGTCGAACCAGATAACCTTAGGCGTCTCGGAAAAGGACATCGTGAGCCGATTTGAGAAGACGATTATCCCTGAGATTGTCGAATATGAGCACGCTGCTCGCAGCCGGCTGCTTGCACAGGAGGCAAGCGTCCTCGATGATAAAATCTCGCGGGCGCTTGCCCTGCTTAAGAACGCCCACCTGATAAGCTCGCAGGAGGCATTGTTCCTGCTGAGTCACGTTCGCCTTGGGCTGAATATGCGCAAACATCAAGGGGCCTCGACGCCTGCAATTGACCGGCTTTGCTCGCTGGGCAGCTCACCGCAGGGCGACGGCGGTGACGCCGGAGGAGCAGGTCGGATTTCCATCGCCACGGTAAATCGCTTATTTTTGCTCACCCTGCCCGCCCATCTGCAAATCAACTACGGCAAGGAGCTTGATTCGACCCATCGCGATGCTCTCCGCGCACAAATCATCCGCTCGGCGCTGAACGGCTAACTGCTGGTTCCTTGCTGCCGTCCCCGTCTGCCAAAATGGCAAAAATTCGTACGACCCTTATTTTTACAATACCCATAAGCTCTTTTTTTTGATATAGTTACGATACATTGACTGTCGGGTTGGCCTCTGGCACGGGGTTTGCACCTTTGTTTCTCGAACAAAGTTATTGCGCACAAGTGCATAAACTTAAAGGGAGATGATTATGGCTACGAACAAGATAATTGGAATAGACCTGGGGACGACAAACTCGGTTGTTGCCGTAATGGAGGGCAACGCGCCGAAGGTGCTGATTAACTCATCCGGCTCGCGGCTGACGCCTTCGGTTGTCGGCTTCACCGACAAGGGCGAACGCTTAGTCGGCCAGATTGCAAAGCATCAGCAGGTAACCAATCCTGAACACACGGTGTTCTCAATCAAGCGGTTTATGGGCAGGCGGCACAACGAGGTTGCGTCTGAAGAGAAGATTGTGCCATACAAAATCGTGGGCGGCCCCGATGAGCTGGTCAAGGTCAACGTCCGGGGAAAGGATTATACGCCGCCTGAGGTATCGGCGATGATTCTGCAGGATTTGAAGAAGACAGCAGAGGATTATTTAGGCGAACAGGTCGAGCGGGCGGTAATCACGGTTCCCGCCTATTTCAACGATGCGCAGCGCCAGGCGACCAAGGACGCGGGCGTAATTGCGGGGCTGAAGGTCGAGCGTATTATCAATGAGCCGACCGCAGCCGCGCTTGCCTACGGGGTGGAGAAGAAAAGGAACGAAAAGGTCGCCGTGTTTGATTTCGGCGGCGGCACGTTCGATATCTCGGTGCTGGACATCGGCGACAACGTCTTCGAGGTGCTCAGCACCAACGGCGATACGCACCTTGGCGGAGACGACCTCGACGCGGTTTTGATAAATCACATTGCCGATGAATTCAGGAAAAAGGAGGGCATCGACCTTCGCAAGGACCCGATGGCGCATCAGCGGCTCAAAGAAGCGGCGGAAAAGGCCAAGTGCGAATTGAGCACACAAATGGAGGCGACGGTGAACCTGCCGTTTATCACAGCCGACGCATCGGGGCCGAAACACCTGCAGATGACAATTACCCGCAGCAAACTCGAAGCCCTGTGCGAGCCGGTATTCGACCGGCTCAAAAACCCCTGCGTCAAGGCAATGCAGGACGCCAAACTTGCGCCAAAGGATATCGCAGAGGTTTTGTTAGTCGGCGGCTCAACGAGAATTCCAAAGGTCCAGCAGATAGCACGGGAGCTTTTCCAAAAGGAACCCAACAGGAGCTTGAACCCCGATGAAGTCGTGGCGATGGGTGCGGCCGTGCAGGGCGCGGTGTTAGCCGGCGACACGGGCGTTAAAGACATATTGCTGCTGGACGTGACGCCGCTTTCTTTGGGCGTCGAGACATTGGGCGGCGTTATGACCAAGCTGATTGAACGCAACACCACGATACCGACGAGCAAGACCGAAATCTTCTCGACCGCCGCAGACAGTCAGACCACTGTTGATATTCACGTCCTTCAGGGTGAGCGCGAGTTTGCCTCGGATAACCGGACGCTTGGAAGGTTCCAGCTTGCGGGGCTTCCATCTGCACCACGAGGAATCCCGCAGATTGAAGTGGCCTTTAATATCGACGCCAACGGCATTCTCAACGTCTTGGCCAAGGACCTCGCAACCAGCAAGCAGCAGTCGATTGAGATTAAGTCCAGCTCGGGCCTGAGCGACAGGGAGGTCGAGCAGATGAAGAAAGACGCGGAGTCGCACGCCGCGGAAGACAAAAAGAAACGAGAGGTAGTCGATTTGAAGAACCAGGCCGACCAGATAATTTACGCGACGGAAAAGACGCTCAAAGAGCACGGCGGCAAGGTATCAGGCGAGACACGCGGCAAAATTGAAAGCGCAGTCAACAATCTCAAAGAAGCCGTCAAGGGCGATAGCGCGGAAGCGATACGGAGAACGATTGAGAATCTCAATAGCGCCACCCAGGAATTAGGCAAGGCGCTTTACGAGGAGGCCGCGAAAAAGGGCGCCGGCGGCAAAGGTGCAGCCGGCCCATCTCAACAGCCGCCGCCTCCTCCGCCGGAAGGCGGAGTCCGCAGAAAAGGCCCCGACGACGTTATCGACGCAGAGTTTGAAGCGAAAGACAAGTAATCCGGCTTCGCTTTCAGCTACGCCGTGACAAGAAGGCAAAAGTAAAAAGACACAAGGGCGCGAGTAATACAACTTGCGCCCTTTTTTATTTTCCGATGCAGAAGCGGGAGAAGATGCGGTCCAACAATAGCTCGTCGATTTGGTGCTGTTCAATGTTACTGAGTTGGTTGTGTGCGGTCCTTAACATCATAGCGGCCAACTCTTCGTTGCCGGCCTTTAACTCGTCAACGGCCTGAACTAAATCAGCAATTGCGGAGGTGACGGCCTGCCTGTGCCGGGCGGTCAGGGCTACGCCGTGGCTCGTGACTCGTGGCTCGTGACTCGTACCGCAAACATTTGGGCCAATTGTCTGCTCAAGAATCTTCTTACCAATCAATTCCGTGAATGCCTGAAGACCTTCCCCCGTCTTTGCAGAGATGGGTGTAAATAGGACGCCAAATAAAGCGGTTACTTGTGAAACACGGTCGAGCAACTGCTTCTTGTCCGGCAGGTCTGCTTTGGTAGCGGCAAGTATAAGCGTTTTCGGCTGTATCAATCGGAACACGGCCAAATCCTCGGCCCAATCAGGTTTTGCTATATCGACACAAAAGATGACGACAAGGGCGTTTCGCAGGGCTTGGATTGCGGCCTGTTGAGCGAGTTCGTCGAGTATCGTCTCGGCGTGCGTTGTCAATCCCGCGCAATCGAACAAAACGCATCGACAGCCGGAAATTGTCAATTCGCCCGTTAAGACGTCTCTGGTCGTTTTGCGCTGGTGCGAGACGATGCTGCGCTGTCTGCCCAACAGCTTATTGAGCAGGGTGCTTTTGCCTGCGTTGGGCGCACCCGCGATTCCGACGGTAGGTAAATCGAGCATCGATTCATATTGCACCGAGCCGGCAAGAAGGTCTCGCAGTTGATTATTCGTCTCATTTAGCGTTTCGATTATGTCGGCTTGGTTTGTCGGCTCGATATCTTCCGTGCTGAAGTCAAGCCCTGCTTCGAGCCGACTGAGGCAATCGAGAATCGTGGAGCTGACTTTCTCTCTGGTCTGTCCTAATTGGTCGGCGAGGAGATTCTCTGCTGCGGCAAGTTGAAACGTGTTTGATGCGGTAATCACCTCGTTGACCGCTTCGGCCTGTTCAAGGTCGATTTTGTTGTTGAGGTATGCCCTTGCTGTAAATTCGCCGGGCGAGGCCGGTCGAGCGCCGAGGGCCAAGAGTCGCTCCATCAGTGCCTCGGTTACAGCCGGATTTGCCCACAGGTGGATTTCGGCCAGGTCGTCGCCGGTATATGAATGCGGCTGGCGGAACAAGTAAATGACTGAGTCGAGAGCAATATCACTCGCGACTGAAACCTTTCCTTTTATAATGCCGGCATTACCGGCAGCAGACGGGATAAAAATCTGATTCAGGAACTCAATTGCTTGTTGTCCGCTTATTCGGATAATCACCCTGTTGTCATTACTGGGCGAACTAACAGCTACAATCGTGTCTTGCGGTTCATACATCGAAATGCTGGATTCCTGCTTCCGCAGGAATGACATTGCTCGTAGTTAGATTTTGAAGAACGGTTTTGGTTTTTTCTTTTTGACTTTGCCGCCGGTTTTGCTTGTTACGGCGACGAGACCCTGTTCTTGTGCCTGCTCTTTGTCCCGGATGTGCTTTTTGATGACGTATTGCTCGATAACGCCGCCAAATACGCTGGCCATAATATACAGGTTCAGGCCGGAAGGGCCCTTGTAGAGCATTAAGGGGAAGAGCGCCGTCATCATAATCATCATTATTTTTTGCTGCTGGGCGGCCTGGGGGTCGGGTGACGCGGCCTGTGTGGGCGTGAGTTTTTGCTGCAGGTAGAACGCGACGCCCATTAGAATCGGCAAAAGGTTGAACGAATCGAGCTTGCCAAAAAAAGGAATCGGAATCGCCTTGAATTTAAACAGGGCATCGGGCGCAGAAAGGTCGGTAATCCAGAAAGGCAGGAACTGTGCTCCTCGCAGGTCGATGCTGGCGTAAATTGCGCCATACAGCGCAATCCATATCGGCATCTGTATGAACATAGGGAGCATGCCCATAAGCGCTGCGGAATGGGAGACGCCGTGCTTTTTCTGGACCTCGGCTATGCGACGATTCATCTCCATCATGTCTTTGCCGTATTGTTTTCTGATTTCCTGGACTTCCGGCAGCGCGTTGAATTTGGCGTACCGGCTCATCGAGACCTGGCTTTTTCTGGTGAGCGGGTGCAGAATCAGCCGGACGAGAAGGACAAGTATGATGATTACGATGCCGTAGTTGGGAATGAAACCATACAGCCACTTCATCAGGCCGAGTATCCCAAAGGCGAGGGGATGGATAATTGCCGTCGGGCAGCAGCAGGCCATAAAATCCATCGTATAGACGAAGCCGAGATTCTTATAAAGCTCGTTCTTGTCAAAGATGCTCTTGTCTTTCGGGCCGAGGAAGAGTTGGAAGCCGAGGGTTTTGGTGCTTTGTGGCTGGCCTGCTGCGGCAAGCGTGAATGACGTGGTTTTGAGGTCGATGCCGATGGTTTCGTCGCCGCTGTCTTGTGCGGAGTCGCCGTCCGGGTTAGAGAACCAGCCGAGCTTGTCGGTCACCCAGTTACAAAAATTCATATTCGGCTCGGGCGTCGGTATGACGATGGCGGCGAAATACTTGTTGGTTATCGCGGCCCAGACAAACCCGGCGTTGCGTTGGGCGAGCTGTCTTTGCTCATCCGTTCCGGCTTTACTTAGTTTTTTGACGTCGAGAGATGTGCTGATGATTTGTCCCTGGGTGTCTCTAAATGCGGCTGTGGCCTTTCTGGTGTCGGCCCTTGGGTCTTCCTGGTTGATACCGACCGGCCCGGCCAAATCAAGGCACATTTGTTGTTCGCCGGATGATAGATTCTCTATAGTCAAATCACAACTGAGGTGGTAGATTCCGACGGCGACGCGATACGTCTTGGTCAATTTAATGACTGGTTGGCCCGTGGCTTTGTCCTTTATGATTGCCTCGAATCTTGCAGTCTCTGAGCCGTCTTTTATGACATCCTGCACATTCCAGTCGAGCTTATCCAGACGCAGTTGCAATTGACGGTCCGTCAGCACAAGCGCCTGGTTTTCCATTGAGAAGGCCTGTGAGCCGTCGGGTTTGACGGCTGGCGACAAGAGAACGAGCGGCTGGGGATTTTTGTAGTTGCGGTCGTCGAATTCGCTCAGTGTTGCTTTGCTGATTGCGGCGCCTCGTGAAGTCAGCTCAATCAGGAACTTAAAGCCCGTGTTGGGGTCGAGCGAGCCGAGCGCAATATTGTTTGGAGAACCGCCAACGGCGCTGAAGTCACTTGTGGGGCCGGCCTGTAATTTCGGTGTCTCGTCGCCTGCGGCAATTGCCGTGAAAAGGCAAAAAAAAGCTATTGTCAGTGCCGGAATGGTTCTTAAATTCATATTTTCTGTCTTCCGTCTTCTGTTCTCTGCCTTCTGTTGCAATTCTATCTTCCTTCTTCGAGCCGGTCTGCGTTGAAGGTATCGAGCTGGTCGAGGGCCCTGATTTTTTCGGCAGTGGTTTTATAATCGTATTCGAGGCGAACGAAGTGCACTTCATTTTCTTCGACGTAAACGTAACTGGCTCGGTTGTCCCGGTCGCGGGGCTGGCCCACCGAGCCGATATTGATGATTGCCTTTTCGCCTTCCACAATCGGATAGACGTTGCCTAATTCCGTGGGCAGATAGAAATCGGGTTCGTCGAGAAATACGCCCGGCAGATGCGTGTGGCCGACGAAGCAGATGTGCTTGACCCGCTCAAATGATACGCGGACTTTTACGGGGTTGGTGTAAACGTCATCGGGGAAGATGTACTCGTTAATCGGCCTTCGGGGGGATGCGTGGATGAAATCTATGGTTGCGGCCACGTCGCCGAGTTTTGCCTTGACCGTTCGGCGCATAGGCAGCTTGCCTAAGAATTCCCATCGTTTGTCTCGCGGCTGCTTGTCGGGCTCTGCTTCGAGGTTGAATCGCGTCCAGAAGCTGGCCTGTTCGGCGCCGTAGTTGAAGTTGGTCGGCTCGTAAAGCGTGGCGTAATCGTGGTTGCCTAACACGCACCATTTGCTCTTGTCGATGACGAGGTCGAGGCACTGGCGCGGGTCGGGGCCGTAACCGATGACGTCGCCGAGGCAGTAAATGGTCTTTATGCCCCGGCCTTCGATGTCCGCCAGGACGGTCGTCAGGGCCTCGATATTCGAATGTATATCGCTGATGATTGCAAACATATTCTACTCACCTGTTCGGCCCTTCTTTACGCCGGCCGGGTCGTAAATTCTTGTTTTGTTCACCGCTGAGCACGCGGAGACCGCAGAGAAAAATATATAGTAAACTCTGCGTGCTTTGCGGTCTCTGCGGTGAGAAACGCAAAGACCACTTAATAACAGAAAAAGTGCAAAAAGGCCAGAGTATTTGTTGTTTTTTCGAAAACGTTTATCGGACGGCTTTTGAATATCTGCACACCTTGTGGAGCCGAGCTATTTGTTTGCTTTGAAGGGAAGTGCTGCTATAATACTCTGCGGCTCGATTGAGCTCGCCGAAGTCCGGCGGCAGCAGGACCCGATAGGCCATTTGCACAGGGATTGTCTTTGGCGAATATGAATTTACTTGAGACCCGTGAGCTGGTGAAGAAGTATTCGGGCAGAGCCGTTGTCAACGGCGTCTCCGTCACAATCGCACAGCGCAGCATCGTGGGGCTTTTGGGGCGAAATGGCGCCGGCAAGACCACCACCTTCCGGATGATTATGGGGATGATAACCCCGACTGCAGGCCAGGTGCTCTTTGACGGAACCGACATCACTAACCTGCCTATGTTCAAAAGGGCGAGGCTGGGTATCGGTTATCTTTCACAGGAGCCGAGCATTTTCCAGCGGCTCAGTGTCCGCGACAACCTTTATGCAATCCTCGAGACAATGGCGGTTACAAAACAAGAGCGCAACAGCAGGGCCGATATGCTGATTGAGCGTTTTGGCTTGACCGAGGTGGCCGACAGCCACGGCAGGTTCCTTTCGGGCGGCGAGCGAAGAAAACTCGAAATCGCAAGGGCGATGGTGACCGAGCCGTCGCTGATTCTGCTGGATGAGCCGTTTAGCGGCGTTGACCCCATTACCGTGCAGGATTTGCAAAACGATATCCGCCGGCTTGTCGCCTCCGGCGTGAGTATCCTTATCACCGACCACAACGTCGAAAGGACGCTTGAGGTAGTGAGCAAGGCATATATCATTGACCACGGAAAGGTCCTGGCTGAAGGCACGCCGGCTCAGATTATCCAGAATGAAATCGTCAAAAGAAAATATCTCGGTAATATATTCGACGGTGATGAGTATGACTGAGATAGATGTTGATAACTGCGGGATTACGCATTATCCGGCGAAAGTGCTGGGGGGGCCTGCGCAGCCGGTCGAGAAAATCGACGATAATATCCGTCGGCTGGTTGCGAAGATGACTGACCTTATGGTCGAGCTCAAAGGCGTTGGTTTTGCCGCGCCGCAGGCGGGTGTGCCTCTCCGGCTGTTTATCATTTCTTTAGACGGCAGCAGGGAAAACGTCAGGGTCTATATCAACCCAACGGTCAAGCCGGAAGGTTCACTTGAGCAAAATGAGGAGGGGTGCTTGTCCGTCCCGGGGATATACACAAAAATCAAGAGGTACAGCAGGGCATCCGTTACCGCACTGGACCTCGACGGAAAATTGTTCAGCGAGCAGGCCGAAGGGCTTTATGCCCGTGCTTTGCAGCACGAGTTCGACCACATCGAAGGCGTCACCATCGTCAGCCGGATGCCAACGACCTCCCGCATCGCCCATCGTAAACAACTCAAAAAACTCGAAGAGGAAGCGGAGAAAAAGGTATGAGAAGGCCGGAACAGGATATATTGGATGAAATCATAAATTTCTTTTCAGAGGTGTTTGATGTAAAAGTTAATAATCGCGGATCTAAATATGCTCATTATAAGAAGAAATGGCTGAAAAAATTGGCTCTAACCGAAAATTCTCAGGAAGAGGCTAAGGCAAATCGAACGACAAAAAAATTGCAAGAAAAATTAGTAGAAGAATTCGGAACAAGAAGGATTAAACCTGAAGCTAAGGTTGCAGAAGGGATGACCTTAAGATTTGATTCACTTGAGAAGGTTAAAAATTTCGAACTTGATACTTCCAAATTGATGGCATTTGATATTTTAGATGTGGAAACGGGATCGGCGTTTGAAATTAGCCTGTCAGATGCTTTTGCGGAATTTTTCAAAGATGTTTTAAAAGGATTGCTAGATTCAAGGGTTAAAAGATTATATATTTGTATGCGAAACCATAATTATAATACGTCGAAAGGAGGTATAGGGAAATCGGGTTACATAAAGGTGTCCACGTCTAATATGATTCAACAATATATTAATTTGGCAAGATTGTATAAGATTGAGATAGTTCTGGTCGATTTGTTCCCTGAATGCAATAAGTAATTTGGGTAGTGTTATGAAAACACGAAGGAAAATAGATAAAAAGAAAACAACGACTCGGAAAGTCAGAACTTTTGTCGAATTGTTTAGTCATCTTGGTATTACCTTCCAAGATATTATAGATGAATACAATCGTGTTTGTTTAATAAAAGAAAAATGTGGCGGTAAAAATCCTGCCTAAGGAACATTAATCTATTGACTGGGTGTTGGGCACAGCATGTTATCTTTTGCCTCAAAACAATAATCAGCAATATATGAGAATCGTTTATCTGGGAAGCGGGCAGTTCGGGTTACCTTGCCTTGATGCGATTGTTAGCTCAGGCCACAAAATAGCCCTTGTTGTGAGTCAGCCGGCGCAGCCGGCAGGCAGGGGCCGTAAATCAACCCCCACTCCCGTAGCCGGGTGGGCAGCCGAACATTCCGTTCCCGTAATTGAAGCCGTTGACGTGAACTCTTCTGAAATGGTTGACCGGCTCGGCAAATGCAAGCCGGACCTTATTGTTGTCATTGCCTTCGGCCAGAAAATAAGCGCCGAGGTCGCCGCCGTCGCTGCCAAAGGCGCGATAAACGTTCACGCCTCGCTTTTGCCGAAATACCGGGGGGCGGCGCCGATAAACTGGGCGATAGTCGATGGCGTTACCGAGACGGGTGTTACCATAATCACCATCGCGGAAAAAATGGATGCCGGCGAGATTTTAGCTTCTATGAAGACGATGCTCGACCTTGAGGAAACAGCCGGCGAGCTTCACGACCGTTTAGCGAAATTGGCGGCGCCGCTGCTTATGACGACTATCGACCAGATTGCCGCGGGGACTGCCATATACAGAAAACAGGACGAATCAAAGGTTACACGTGCTCCTAAATTGAAGAAGTCCGATGGTTTTTTGGATTTCGCCGAGCCGGCGGAAGTGCTGCACAGGAAAATGTTAGGGTTTTGGCCCTGGCCGGGCGCGACTGCCGTTTACAGGTCGAAAAAATCGGGTCGGACCGAACGAGTTACCTTTGCCAGGGCGGAGATTCTGCGAACGGCTAATCCTGAAAACCTTCCGCCCGGCACAATCGACGAAGACCTCAACGTCGTCTGCGGCAAAAATCGGCTTCAGATTGTGCAATTAAAGCCCGAAAACTCTCGCCTGATGACCTTCGCGGACTTTGTCAACGGCCGACGCATTTCGCCGGGCGACCGGTTTGTCAAAATAGCGGATTCGACCCTTCGACAAGGCTCAGTCCAGGCAAGCTCACCACAGGAAGATTAGTATGTCCCCACCGAAACCCGCAACCGCGCGTGCTGTCGCTGTCCGTGTCCTGACGCGTGCCAACCCAAAAAAAGCCGATGTTGCGCATGTGCTGGCTGACTTTATCAAGCGAACAGATGAAACCCAGCGGACCACGGACCTTGTGTTTGGCGTCCTGAAGAATCGCTACTTAATTGACTTCGTCATCGAGAAGTGTTCCACCGTCCCCGTCAAAAGAATCATGGCTGAAATTCTCAACATTCTTCGCGTTGCACTGTATGAACTCATCTACTGTCCCCAGGCCGCTGACTATGCCATAGTTGATGAAGCGGTTGACTATGCGAAGCGCATCACAAATGCCAAACAGGCGGGTTTTGTCAATGCGGTGCTTCGCCAGACACTAAGGCACATACGCAGTCGCCGGATACCGCTTGAACAAGCCCACCTGCGCAGGACCGTCCCGCAAACGCCAGGCACGGGGTGTGAATTTGATATTGAGATGCTTCCCGACCGGGACGAGTCGCCGCAGGAATACCTCAGTTGTGCTTTCTCGCTTCCCCGTTGGCTGGTAGAGAGCTGGCTGGCCGAATATGGTCAGGAGCAAACAAGGGAGATTTGCTTTGCAAGCAATCGCAGACCGAGTATCTATCTGCGGCCCAATATCCTAAGGATAACCGTCGATGGGCTTATTGAGAAGCTGCAAAGCGAAGGCGTGCAATGCGAGGTAGTTGCCCAGATGGATATGATAAGGGTGGATAGCCCAGGGGCCATAGCAGCGCTGCCGGGTTTTTCCGACGGGTTTTTCACGGTGCAGGATATCTCGATTGCGGCAGTGGTCCGCGTTTTGCAGCCGAAACCCGACTGGTCGATTCTGGACCTGTGCGCAGCGCCTGGGACAAAGACAACCCAGTTGGTCGAAGCGACCGGCGGACGGGCAGAGATTGTCGCAACCGATATTGCCCCGACGCGTCTTAAAATGCTCAAGGAAGGTGTTGACCGGCTTGGGTTGTCAAAGAGCGTCACGGCGATTGAATTTGAAGAACTTCAGAGGACCGGTTTTGATTGCGTTTTGCTGGATGTTCCTTGTTCAAATACCGGGGTTCTGGCAAGAAGGCCTGAGGTGCGGTATCGCCTGACTAAAAGTGCCATTGAAGGACTTGCCGATACTCAGCTCAGTTTATTGAGCCGCGCCAAAAGGCTGTTAAAACCGGGCGGTGTTATTTGCTACAGCACCTGCTCGATACAGCCGAATGAGAACGGTTTTCTTGTAAGGCGTTTTTTGAACGATAATAGTGGTTCTAAGCTCAAACTTGAAAGGCTGACGTTGCCATCCGCTGAAGGATTTGACCACGATGGGAGTTATGTGGCAATTATAGCCAATGAGGCCGGTGTTCTTTGAGCAGTTTGATTTTTTGCCGGTTTGCTCTTGACTGGGTTTGTGTTAATTGATAAATAATTAACAGTCGCCGGCGCAGTTTGTTGGTTCGGCGAGTAAGCGAATGTCGGCCAGACGGAATTAGCCGGCTGTTTGGTGAAATTGAAAGGAGGCCATTATGGCAAGGTTAGCTGTTATCACATCAGTCATAGTTTCCATTTGTATGCTCGTCGGATGCAGAAGCGTTGACACCGGCAGGGCACAGATTTTGCCGTCACAGGCGGGCGCAGTTTCCGGGCCGACTGTCGATATCTCAAAGGCCGCTGAGGTGGATTTGGCAGAGCAGATGGCGGTTAATAGACAGGCCTATCGCCGGGGGCTGGAGATGCTCATACTGCATTACACAAAGACCGGCAACAATATGAAGCTTACCTGGGCGCAAAAGGAGCTTGCCGCGCTGGACAAGATGCCCCAGTATAACTACATTCTCGAGGCGACGGTCGCAGGCCCGGGCTTAAGGGCGAACAAGGCGGTTTCGGAGGCGGACAATCTGTATAACGATGCGGTCCGCCTGGAGGAGCAGGCGGGACAGTTTGTAGTCCTTAAGGATGATAATCTGCTGAGGATGGCGCTGGATAAGTACAACCAGTTGATAAGCAAGTTCCCGTCCAGCGACAAAATCGACGATGCCGCATTCAGAGCGGCGGGCATCTATGAGCACTTCCAGGATTACAGTATTGCAGTCCAGTATTATCAAAGGACGTATCAGTGGGACCCGGAGACGATGTATCCGGCCAGGTACAAAGCGGCGTTCATTCTCGACCAGCGATTGCATAGAAGGGATGAATCGCTACAACTTTATCAGGATGCCCTGAGGCGGATAACGAAAAGCGACGAGCACCCCTTATGGCAGCAGTATGCCGAGCAGCGGGTCAAGGAGCTTAGCGGAGAAGCCAAACCCGGGCAGTAACATCGCGTCTGAATCTGTTCAAGTGGAAAGTTTTGCGTAATTGTGGGCCTGACCCCGGCGAGCCGTGGGTCAGGCCCTTATGATTTTTTGCAGACAATGCTGACGGAACTGGAACAAAAAGTGGCGGACTTTATCGCAGCCGAGCGGCTCCTGGCGCCCGGCAAGAGTGTGCTGCTGGCCGTATCGGGTGGCGCGGATTCTACGGCGTTGTTGCACGTAATGGCTGCTCTCAGGGCCGACGGTGTCCTTCCGATAGAAATCCGCTGCGCACACATCAACCATCAGTTAAGAGGGGCCGAGGCACAGCGTGACCAGGATTTTGTCGTCGAGCAGTGCCGTAAGCTCAACATTGTCGTGATTACGGAACGAATCGACGTGCGGGGATACGCCAGGGCGAAGAAATTGTCGATTGAGACAGCCGCGAGGACTTTGCGAATAGACAGGTTACTTGATATTGCCGCCCGCGGTGAGCTTGTCGAATCCGCCCGGCAAAGCTGCACCTGTATCGCAACGGCGCATCAGAAAAACGATAACGCGGAGACCGTCCTGCATCGGCTGATTCGCGGCACGGGCTTTCGGGGCCTTTGTGGAATATGGCCTGCAAAAGAATTTGCAGGAGACATCAGGTTCATAAGGCCTTTGCTTTGCGCCACACGCGGCGAGATTATTCAATACCTCAACAGCCGTAATCTGAAATGGTGCGTGGACAGGACAAATGAAGATTTCGCATACAGGCGCAACTTCATTCGCCATCGGCTGCTTCCGGCCATGCAAAAAGATTGCGACAGATGTCTTATCGATGAATTGTATGAGTTGTCGAGGTCGGCTCGCGGATTCTACGATTTTGTTTGTCGGTCAGTTGATGCAATTTGGCCCGACGTCGCAACCGCGGAAAAACAGACCATAACGCTGGATTTGGGCAAGCTCGCTGCACAGCCGGCGGAGGTGAAGGTCGAGCTTCTTCGCCGGGCGATTGCATCACTGGGTTGCGGCGAACAGGAAATTACAGAAAGACACTACGGCGACATATTGCGACTGTCAGAAAATAAAACAAGGCAGTTACCTGGTGGCATAGGGGTGTCTCGGCAGGGGGGCGCTATCATTTTTGCACACGGTCAGAAAGAGGAAGGTTGTAGGGCGGGGCTTGCCCCGCCGAAGCAATTGAATGTCCCGGGAAAGACGGAATTTGCCGGCGTGCTCATAGAAGCTTGTATTCTCGATTATGACGCAACGAAGTTCGAGAAGTTCAAAAAGACCAAAACAAGTTTTGTTGAATGGTTTGATTTGACCCGTGTAAAACCGCCGATTGTGGTGAGATTCCGCAGGCGTGGAGACAGGTTTTGGCCCCTGGGCCTCAAGGCCGAGAAAAAAGTGGGCAAATTCCTGACTAATGCAAAAGTATCGCAGCAGATGCGGCGCAAAGCGATGATTGTTGCCGACAGTGAAAAAATAATCTGGCTGTGCCCAGTCAGAATCAGCGAGCAGTCTAAAATTGGCAGACAGACCAAAACCGTTTTACAGTTGAAGATAACGGATAAGTATCAGGCACAATAAAAGATAAGGTGCTGCGGACAATAAGTCCGCAGCACCTTATCTCTGTTGGTATTATAGGCAATTTGGGTCTGCTGGGTTTGTGCAGCCCAGCCAGCCATCGGCAAATATCGCAAAGTCCTTGTAATCAACGTAGCAATCCTTGTTGATATCGCCGCCATAGTAGAATGTGCCCGGGTCGCCGCACTGCTGCGGCACGGGGTTGATTAAGTCCTGACCCTTCGGGTATGGCAACTGGCCCGCCCAGTTTAGCGGAAATGACATTTTTTGCAGTGCCGGGAAAGGTGGGCCTGGATACACGGTAGTTTTCCAGTTGTTGAATGTCTGCAGCTCGTCATCCATCAAAAATCCGTAGGAGTGGCCGAAGCGGAAATACCCCATATAGTATGTGCCTGTTACGTTCGGCTCGAAGGTAATCTCATGATGCTCCGGGTCCTGATAGTAGTCGTAGTCGAGCACCCAGCGGTACTCGCCGACAGGTGGTGGTGCCCCGGACGGGTTGGTAAAAATCATACAGGCACAAACTACGTATCCACCGCACATATTCGGGATATATGACATTCCTGCCCCTCCCGGTAATTCAAAGTGTCTGCCTCGCATCACGCTGCCGGGTATCGGCTTGAGATTTAGCGGCGTCCACATGACAGAGTCGATTGAAATCGAGTTGCCGTTGACGTCATCATAGGGAACGACAATTTCGGCAGTTACTGTCACAAAGGAGCCCTTTGGAACGGGATTGTCGCTGAGGTCCCACGTTACATTCACCCAGTTGGTGTCTTCCATAAATGTCGGCGTATGGTTCGTGTCCCAGTCAATGCTTGTGCGATAGCTGAGCAGTTGCCTGTTGGAGGATATTTTGTAGTGCAGGTCAAGCGCGCAGGGGTCGCTGTTGTAATTGAACTTTGCCGAAGCGACCAGCACCCGCGGATTGGGAAATGCATTCGTGTTCGGCTCAAGGGTGACATAGCCGTCTATGTAACGGTGGTCGTCACTGTCATTGTAGTTGAAGTACCAGCCGACGCCCTCGTTGCATTCGTCGGGATTCGGATTGTTATAGTCATCGTATGTGTAGGTCTGAACGGCTTCGCTGATGTTCCAGTAGTCGGAATCGGTAATCTTTAACTTGCCCGGATTGGAGTTAATGTCGTTGATGTCTTCGCCGTCGTCGCCCCAGAAGGCGGTCGAATGTCCGTCTTTGCCGACGTTGACGTCGTTGCAGTCAACCTTGCTGGAGCTAAGCGACAGAAAATTGCATTTTCGCAAATGGTCTCCAATCAATTCCGGCAGGTCCGTCCTCGCGTAGGGATACCTCTGGTGTGTAATTCTATTGCCGAATATTTTGACCAGCGTGTAAGGATTTGTATTTTTCTGGGTGTTGAAGCCGGAATTCAGCCACTTTTGTATTGCCGTGTCGTCCCAGCCCGTCTTGTTGCAGTCGCACAGATTATTGTAGCAAATCTCGTCGTAGATTTCATCAGCGCGCTGCTGGACGTTATTGCCGTCGCCGTAGCCGGCGCCTGCCAGTAAATTGGACCCGGCGGCCACCCAGCAGGTTGGTTTATTGCCGTGCTGGTGCTCGCCCTTGTCAACGTCAGGCGGCGGGTTCATCTTCATATAGTCTCCCGCCGCAACGGCCGATGTCGCCAACAATACGGCAGCCACAAACAAAAACACAGGAATCGCAGAAATGAAAATTGTTTTGGGATTTCTCATATTTCTCCTCCTTTTGTGAAATTCATCACCCGACAAAAGCCCTTTATTTGCTTAAACCCTCGGCAAAATGCACTCGCAATTCGCCTCAGGTCTTAATGCCGGCCTAAAACCCCGTTGCGCAGCATCGCAGATAGCACTTCTCACCTGACGCAAGTCAATTAATTATAGTCTATTAACGTCTGCATAAAATGTCAATAGCAATTCAGTTTTTTCCCTTGGATTGTAACTCCCTTATAAAGCGGGGCTTATAGCTCTTGGATAGTCCGGTTTACTGCTCGGTGGATTTCTTTTCGCTGTATTTCAGGCCGATGTGCTACGCAGTAGCAAAAACAAGGTGCTGCGGACAATTAGTCCGCAGCACCTGTCAGGTTCGGTTTATGGGCAATTTGCCTGATTTGGGTCCGTGCACCATAGCCAGGAATTGGCAAATCGTGCAAAATCCTGCCAGTCAACCTTGCAATCTTTATTTATATCTCCGTCGGCGTAGAAAGTGCCGGGGTCCCCGCACCTGGTTGGCATAATATAGTCCTGGCCCTTTGGATACGGCAACTGGCCCGTCCAGTCCAGCACGAATGTCCTCGCCCCTAAGGGCGGGAATGGCGGGTAGTCGTTTAAAATCGTCTTCCAGTCGTTGAACCGGGGCAATTCGTCGTCCATAAGCAATCCGTATGAATGGCCGAAGCGAAAATTGCCCATAAAATACGTGGCTGGCTCCGGAAGGAAGATGATTTCGTGCAGGCAGGGGTCTTCGTAGTAGTCATACTGAAACTGCCCGCGGTACTCCCCGATTGGCGGACCCGAGGGGCCGGCATAAAGCGTGCAGGCGTATATAACATAACCGCCGCACATATTCGGCGCCGGCGCAAAGGTGCTTCCGCCCGGCAGTGTATGATTCTGGCCCCACCACCTCGCTCCGGGCAATGGCTGAATAAGCATCGGCGTCCACAACACGTTGTCTATTGTAATCATCGAGGAGTCGCCTATGTAGGGCACGATGATTTCCGCTGTCGCAGTGATGGTCGAACCTTTGGGCACCGGATGGTCATTGAGGTCCCAGGTGACGTTCACATAGTTGGTATCCTCAAAGAAGCTCGGCGTATGGTTTGTGTCCCAGTCGATGCTTGTGCGGTAGCTTAGGAGTTGCTTGTCGGAGCTGATTTTGTAGTGCAGGTCAAGTGCGCAGGGGTCGTTGCCGTTGTATGAGAATTTTGCCGATGTAACGAGCGTGCGAGCTGCTATCCAGCCATGAGTATTCCAGCACGGTTCAAGGGTCACGAAGTGGTCGATGTACCAGTGGCAGGTAGTGTCGTAATTGAAGTACCAGCCGGGACCTTCGTTACAGTCGTCGGTATCCCCCGGATTGGGATTGTTGTAATCGTCGTAGGCGTAGGTCTGGAGGATTTGCTTCTCGTCCCAGTAGTCGGAATCGGTAATTTTGACCTTAGTGGGGTTGGAGTCGATATTGTTGGCGTCGGCGCCGTTGTCGCCCCAGCAGGTAACGGCATGCCCGCCCTTGCCCGTATTGGCGTCACAGGTTGGTTGGCGAATGCTTAGCGAAAGAAAATAGCATTTGCGCAGGTCGTTTCCAATCACCTCAGGCAGGTCGGTTCTCGCATAGGGAGGCCGGTTAGGGTCCTTGCCGTAAACATTGGTGACTATGTAAGGGTTATTTAGATAGTTATTGTATCCCGAGCCGAGCCATTTGCTTATAGCGGTCTCTGCCCATCCGCTGCAGTTGCAGTCAACGAGATTTCCACAGAGTTCCCTGTAGATATCGTCGGCGCGTTCCTGGACGTTGTTGCCGTCGCCGTATCCGGCGCCGGCGAGTTGATTTGAGGCGGCGGCGACCCAGCAACTCTTGGCATTGCCGGGTGGGTAATCGACCTTGTCGATGTCCGGCGGCGGATTCATTTTCAGCCAGTCGCCAACCGTAACGGCCGACGTCGCCAACAATATGGCAGCTACAAACAAAAACACAGGAATCGCAGAAATGAAAATTATTTTGGGGTTTCTCATAATTCTCCTCCTTTTGTGAAATTCTTCACCCGACAAAAGCCCTTTATTTGCTTAAACCCTCGGCAAAATGCACTCGCAATTCGCCTCAGGTCTTATTGCCGGCCTAATACCCCGTTGCGCAACATCGCAGGACGCATCGTCTCACCTGATGCAAGTCATTATAGTCTATTAACGTCTGTGTAAAATGTCAATAGTAATTATTTTTTTCCCTTGATGGTAACTCCCTTATAGAGCGGGGCTTATAATTCCTGGCCGGTCCGGTTTACTGCTCAGTGGACTCGAACAGTTCCGGCTGCTCGGTTGATGATTTCTTGTGGTATTTCAGGCCGAGATGCGAGCAGGCGTCGTTAGTAATTTCCCTTCCGCGTTTTGTTCGGCGGACGAAGCCGATTTGCAACAGATACGGCTCAACCACGTCTTCTAAGGTGTCCCTCTCCTCGCCCAATGTTGCCGCGATGGCTTCGATACCGGCAGGCCCACCCTCATAAACGCCGGCAAGCGCACGCAAAAACATCCTGTCCAACTCGTCAAGACCAAGCTCGTCAATCTGCTCCATCTTGAGTGCGTTTTCAACGATTGCAGTGGTGAGTTTCCCCTGTCCCTTGACCTGCGCGTAATCCCGCACTCGTTTAAGGAGCCGATTCGCGATTCTCGGCGTGCCGCGAGAGCGCGTTGCAATCAGGTTCAGCGTCCCGTCATCGCAGTTCAATTGCAGCAGCTTGGCCGACCGCTTGAGGATTAAACTCAATTCTTCGGTATTGTAAAATTCCAAATGATACAGCATTCCGAATCGGCTTCGAAGCGGCGCGCTGAGCAGGCCCGCCCGCGTCGTCGCGCCGATGAGTGTGAATCGCTTCAGCGGGAAGTTTATCGTCTTTGCGTGCAGCCCGCTATCGACGGTGAAATCGACCCTGAACTCCTCCATCGCGGGATACATAAATTCCTCGACCGGCGTGCTTAGCCGATGCACCTCGTCGATAAATAGTATATCGCCCGTGTTGATATTGCTCAAAAGCCCCATCAGGTCGCCTTGTTTTGTTAAAGCAGGCCCCGACGTGCATCTGATATTCGCGCCCATTTCGTATGCGACAACGTTGGCGAGCGTCGTCTTGCCTAATCCCGGCGGGCCGTAAAACAGGATGTGTTCCAACGGCTCATTTCTTTTCCTTGCTGCCTGAATCGCTATTACGAGCTTGTCGATGACCTTTTGCTGACCGACGCACTCGCGAAGCTGCTTTGGCCGAAGCGAGACGTTGAAATTCTCCTCCACCTCATTCCTTGGCTCACCCGTTATGACCCTGTCTATCGCCATTAGACCTCTATGCCTTGTTTTAATCTATACACTAACGGCACAAGCTCTTCCGCCGACTTCACGTCAGGATGCCTTTTGCAGGCAAGCTCAACCAGCTCAATCGCCTCGTTTCTCTTCTCGCCCCAGGCAATCAGAATCTCCAATGTCTCCGCCTGGAATGGCCGAAACGCTGCCTTCGCCGCCGCCTGCTCGACGCCGATTGCGAAGCTGCCCAATTTGCCCTTCAATTCCGCAATAATCTGCTGCGCCATCCTCTTGCCGATTCCGTCTAATGCCGTCAGCATCTTGTCATCGCCCGCTTCAATCGCCGAGGCGATGGTTGCTATCGGGATGCTCATCGACCGCAGCGCCTTTTTTACGCCGATGCCTTTGACGCTGGTAAACTTCGTGAAAAAGTCCTTTTCGCCCTCGCTCAAAAATCCGACCATTCTCGGCACTAAGTTCCCGCCGCCCGGCGTGCCCTCGTAGTATTCCATCGTGCAAAGCGTCACGTCTGTCCCGACCCTGCCCGATAGCGCATTCACGCAGTAGCCGGGCAGCAGCACCTCGTAGCCAATCGACCCCACCTGCACAAGGGCCTTATCGGTATCTAACCGCGCAAGTTTTCCTTCTAATCGCGCTATCATAAATTATGTTTAGCCCCCACCCCTGTGGTGGGGGTCATTCCCGCGAAAGCGGGAATCCAGTATTCGGGGGTTTATCCTCATTGTATTCGCACAGCACATCGCCGCCGCTATTGCGTCCGCCACGTCATTCGGCTCAGGCACAGCCGATAATCCCAAAAGCGTCTTGATTGTCCTTTGTATCTGCTCCTTTGATGCCCGCCCATTGCCGGTAATCGATTTTTTTATCCGCGTTACGCCGAAGCTTTTGACCTCAATACTCGCGGCAGCGCACCTCTGCAATATAACGCCTCTCGCGTGTCCCATCAATATCGCTGTCCTTGGATGAGCGTAATGCGAATATAATTGTTCAACCGCAACCATCTCCGGTTTGAACTTTGCAAGCAGCGAATCAATATCCTCGGCTATCTGGTTCAATCTCGTCTCAATCGCCTTACCACCACTTGTGCTAATCACTCCCGCCTCGTGTAGGGTGGGGTTTACCCCACCATTGGCTTCAATACATGCATACCCGCACACCTGCAAACCGGGGTCTATGCCGAGAATCCTCATTTCATTCTCCAATTGTTTAGCCCCCAGGCTGCCTGGGGGTCGTTTAGCCGCCGCCGGTACGGCGGCGCAACAGAGTAGGGCGGGGTTTACCCCGCCGGCGATTTCTTCATTTCAATCTCCAGGTTGTAACCCCGCCGGGTTTATCTTCGAGAACAATCCCAACTTCCTCGATTCTTTTTCGCAGCACATCCGATGCCGCGAAGTCCTTCTTCTGTCGTGCTGCGTTTCGTTGCTCAATGATAATGCCGACTAATTTATCAAGCATTGCTGCATCACCTTCGCCCTGCTGCGGATAATTCTCCCTGACAATTCCCAGCACATCCCCGCCAAGTTGCATAAACATATTATCAATGGCTACGAGCGTCTCAGATGTTGCACCCTTAGCGAGCAGGTCATTGGCAAGGTTCGTAAGCTCGAACATTATCGATAAGGCGACCGCCGTATTAAGGTCGTCATTCATCGCGGTCTCAAACTTTTCCTTTGCCTCTTTCAGCCGGTTTGCAGTATCGCTGTCGATGGGGTCATTAGGGGCATTTTTGATTTGCCTTCTTAACGCGATGACCGCGTCCGTCAGTTTATCATATCCGCTCTGTGCGGCGTGAAGGGCTTCGTCTGAAAAATCAAGCGGACTTCTGTAATGGCTGTTGAGTATCAGTTGGCGCACCGCAAGCGGGTCATATTTCCTGCTCAATCGCTCGTGTTTCGGCTCAGACGAGTCAGTGAAGACCTGCTTTAGCGTAATGAAGTTGTTCAAACTCTTGCTCATCTTCTGGCCATCGACTGTCACCATATTGTTGTGCAGCCAGTAACGCACAAACTGTTTTCCCGTCGCCGCCTCCGCCTGTGCTATCTCGCACTCGTGATGCGGAAATTTGTTATCGAGTCCGCCGCCGTGAATATCGAACGGCTGGCCCAGATATTTCGTGCTCATCACCGAGCATTCGAGATGCCAGCCGGGGAAACCCATCCCCCAGGGACTTGGCCACTGCATAATATGGTTCGCCTCTGCCTTCTTCCAAAGCGCGAAATCCGCAGGGTGTTTCTTTTCCGGCGACACCTCTACGCGGGCGCCTGCCATCATATCCTCAACCTTTCGGCCCGATAGTTTCCCGTAGTCCTCGAATTTCGACACGTCGAAATACACCGAGCCGTTTGCCTCGTAGGCGTCTCCCTTCTCAAGCAGCTTCTTGACCAGCTCGATTTGCTCAATGATATGCCCGGTCGCTCGCGGACTGATATCGGGGCGGACGCAGTTGAGCTTGTCCATATCCTCAAAGTAACTGCGGGTATAAAACTCAGCTACCGCCATTGGGTGCTTATGCTCGCGCTTGGCCGCCACGAGCATCCGGTCCTCGCCCTCGTTGGTGTCCCCGAGCAAATGGCCCACGTCGGTAATATTCTGGACGTAGGTAACATCGTAGCCGAGATATCGCAGATACCGGACCAATATGTCAAAGCTGACGTAGCTTTTTCCGTGTCCCAGATGCGAATGCCCATAAACCGTCGGCCCGCAAACGTATATCCCCACCCTCCCTTCCTTCACCGGCTTGAATTCCTCTTTGCGTCTTGTTAAGCTGTTGTATAGTTGTAGCACCATTTCCTGCTGTCCTCAAAGTGTTCTCTTGGCCTTTTTTCTTAACAGTGTCACTGCGGTGGCGCCAATCGCTTCTCCTGCGCCAATTTCGCCGAGGCCGTTGTTTGTCTTTGCCTTGATATTGACCGCGTTGAAATCGATTCCCAGCAGCCCCGCAATAACGCGTTTGATTTGTCCCCTGAACGGCTCGAGCCGGGGCTGCTCTGCGTGTATCGTCACATCGACGTTCATCACCTCCCATTTCTTCTCCATCAATTTTTCTTTCACAGTGAGCAAAAAACCTTTGCTGTCCGCGTCCTTCCATTTCGGGTCGGTATCGGGGAATAACGTCCCGATGTCGCCCATGCCGGCCGCTCCCAATAGTGCGTCCACAATCGCGTGAAGGACCACGTCCCCGTCGCTGTGGCCCAGAAGCCCCAGGGAATGCGGCACCGCAACCCCTCCCAGCATCAGCTTGCGACCCTCCACCAGCCGGTGAATATCCGTCCCGATTCCGACCCGCAGTTCCTCTTTCGGCTCTTCAATCACAACACACCCTTTGTGCTGGGAATTTCCTTGCCTGTTATTTTGACCGCTGCCCCGAGCGCCTGGCCCAGCGCCTTGAATGTCGCCTCTGCTATGTGATGACTGTTTGTCCCGTAGGGCACGTTTATATGCAGATTGAATTTGCCCGCATTGGAAAAACTCCTCAGCATCTCCTCAAGGCACTGAACGTCGAAGTCGCCGATTTTGTCCGTCCTGTATTCCACGTTATAAACGCAGCTTGGCCTGCCCGACAAATCTATCGAGACGTTGGCCAGCGAATCCTCCATCGGCACCGAGCTGTTGCCGTATCTGTTGATGCCTTTCTTGTCGCCCAGCGCCTCAAGCAAACATTCGCCTAAGCACAGCCCGATGTCCTCGACGGTATGGTGCGCATCGACGTTGAGGTCGCCTTTGGCCTTGACCGTCGTATCAATCCTGCTGTGCTTGCTGAGATGCGTGAGCATGTGGTCTAAAAAGCCCAGGCCCGAATCTATCTCGTATCTGCCGACCCCGTCCAGATTCAGCTCGACCGTGATGTCCGTTTCCTTTGTCTTTCTGTGTGTTTTTGCGGTTCGCTTTTTCATAGCGGTATCCTTATTCGGTTTATATATTTAGCCCGCCGTTTTACGGCGGGTTGTTCATCAGAATTGTAACCACAGATTACACGGATTTCCACAGATTCCTTTGCCTGCCCTTTGTAGTTTTAACGTAAAAGGGTCATTCCCGCGAAAGCGGGAATCCATTTTTTGCCACAGAGGACACAGAGACCACAGAGAACTCATTTTTTTTGACACGGATTTACACGGGATTAACACGGTTTTTTAATCAAAATCAGAAAGTACCCTATTGTGAAAAATGCAGAATTGTGGTATAATAAAATGTACAGACAGCGTGATGATAAAATAACTTTTTTTAGTTTTTTCAATAAAGGAGGTTTGAAAAAATGGAATGCAGTATGAATCCTAAAAAGTATTTAAGTTTAGCTATTGTAATTGTCATTCTAATCGCGGTTTTGTCGTATGGAGATGATGCTGCAGATAGGATATTTAATGAGTGGAATGCTAAGGATGAATCAGCGACAAAGGAATATAGCGAAACCATCGATAATATTTTTTATCTAAATATACTATCGATTATAATTGGAGGGGTATGCATATTTATATTCATAATATGCTTGGGGAAAGCTTTTAAACAAGAAAAGAAAAAAGAAATGGAAACTGTGAGAAATATCATTCGTAGCGAGTTTGACGCAAGAAATGCTTCTGCACCGAAAATGGAAAATTGCGCAAATTGTGGGAAAGATATAGGTAAGCTTGAAAAGAGATATATGTTTGAAAACCATTTGGTTTGCGGAGAGTGCGATCAGAAATTGAAAAACCAAAAGTAGAAACTCTAGTGCCAGGTACAAATAATATTCGATATTGATACTTAAGATACTTATGGATACATTCCTTGAAATATTAAAAATGTATGGTATTCAACTCAGTGCTATTGGGGCGGCGATATCTTTCATCTTTGGAGTTTATAAATTTCAAAGCGAGCGTAGAGCAGCACATTACTGGAAAGAATTTGAAGTATATCACGAGTTGGTTAAAAACCTTGTTGGTCCAGAAAAAGAAGGTGACAAACTGTACCTAGTGCCGTTTCTAAAAATAAAGTATCGCTTTTGTCATTCCCGCGAAAGCGGGAATCCATTGAAAATAAGAGACTTATGTAAAGCTTCAATTATAAAAAGTTATATTACCTTTTTAGAAACGGCACTAGATCGACAAGCGGCTATTATTTTCGAGCTTCGTAATTTCAAACGTTATTATCCTTACACATTGCGCATGCTCAAAGGATTGAAAATAGTGTGGGACGCTCAACCTGGCCAGTATCCTCGCTTAAATGAGGAGCTTAGCCTTACGATTCAATTTATCGAAAAGAATAAGAAAGAACAGGGACAGAATTAATAGGGAATAATTGAGACAGCTACATATTTGGGGGTACGAGGGATATGTCTGTTAATAACCTAAATATATCTTTTCGGGATGAGTTTTTTAAAGACAAAGAGCTATTCGAGTATCTTGGTCGTTCAATTTATGAGTTCCAGCGACTTGAGAATACACTTGCTTTTATTATTAAAGAACTTCATAGGGACAAAATAAAAGGTGAAAATATTTCAGAGTATTTACATGAAATTAAAAAGATACTTGATAAAAATCCTAAGGACACTCTTGGTTATCTTATCAAAGAACTTAATCGACTTTCGCCTCCTGATGAAAAAAGTAATAAATTACTTAAAAAGGCATTGGGAAAACGTAACTATATTGCACACAATATCTTCCTCGATAACTGGATTGTTATGATTTCCCCGCCTTATCTTCGTAGCGTTATTAAAGACAAGCTAAAGCAAAGTATGGAAATTATTTCTTCTGCTTATAAACTTAGCGAAAAAATACTTTCGGATACTCAAAAACGAATCAAGGCAGATAACAATAAAGAAGATGATTTACAAAAGAAACATTAGTATTTCATACTTGGGCTGTGTTCTTTGCTTTCTCTACGATGAATGAGTAAAGCGTCCCATAAACCCGAAAGCCATTTTTTAATTAAAATCCGTGCAAATCCGTTAAATCCGTGGTTAGAATTTCTTTCAATGCCGACAAAAGTATATCATCCTGCTGTCTTGTCCCGACCGTTATCCTGAGTTTATTCTCGATGCCAGCCCTGTCCCAGTACCTGACGTAGATATTGCGCTGCACAAGTTTATCATAAATCTCTTTTGCCTTGCAGGTCTTATGCTCGGCGAAAACGAAATTAGACGAGCTTTCCGGCAGCTTAAATCCAAGCCCCCTCAATTGTTCGGTGAGCCGTTTACGCTCTGCCTTTACCTTCTCGATAGTTTCTTTGAAGTACTCCCGGTCTTTTATCGCCGCCGTCGCCGCCGCAACGGCAATTGCATCAACGTTGTATGAGTCCTTGACCTTTAACAGCCCGGTTATCATTTCCGGCTGGGCAATCGCGTATCCGAATCGCAGACCCGCTAACGAATATCCCTTGCTCAAGCTGCGCAGGATAATCACGTTGCCGAACTGCTTAACCAGTTCAGTGCAGTTTCGCTCTGCGAAGTCCACGTATGCCTCGTCGATGAGCAACACACCTTTTACTTCGGCGGCAAGCTCGGCAATTTCCTCGACCCCCACAAATGTGCCGCTGGGTGCGTTGGGATTACAGACAATCGTCAGCGCCGCCCGAACCCGTGCCAATCGCGCCGGCAGGTTGAACTCCTCATCGAACTTCACTTCAATCGCTTTGCAGTTTTGGATATTGGCTAAAACCGGATACAGCGAATACGTCGGCGCCGGATATGCAACAGGCCGCCTCTTGTCGCAAAACGCGGTAAACGCCATTCGCAGCAAATCATCTCCGCCGTTGCAGCACATAATCCACTCCGGCTCGACGCCGTTGATTTTTGCTGCCGCCTCTCGAAACATATTACCCATCGGGTCGGGGTATCGGCGCAACTGCTCCGGCTTAATATCGGCCACTGCCTTCATCACCGCAGGCGAAGGCGGATAGGGATTCTCGTTAGTGTTGAGTTTTACGACATCGGGCTGGCTGGGCTGAAATCCCGGCTCGTAACCCGCCGCCCTGTCAATATTTTCCCGAAAATAGCTCATCGTCTGCTCCAGTAGCCAGATTATATGCTTTTGACGTAAAAACAAAAGCCCGCCGGGATAATTTTATAAATCGGCTTAGGATTTGTTATAATGGCTTTCAGATATGCGGATAAGGTCAGGTATATTCGGAAGCATCGTTCTCGGCCTGGTGGCCCTGTGTATTGCCTTTGGTGTCGGGTTCGCCGGCAGGGGGACAATCCTTAAAGATAGCAAAGATAAAGATAAGGAAGGACTGAAGCAATTCCCACAGGAGGTTGTTTGCAGGGATAAGCCGAAGCATACGCCGAATGACGTTGACCATAAGGATAATCTGAAACACTCGCCTAAGAACGTTATCATTTTCATTGCTGATGGCGGCGGCTTCAACCATTTCAGAGCAGATGACTATTATGAATGTAACCAGATACCCTGCCGGCCCTGCGAGCGTTTCCCCGCCCGGCTGGCGATGAGCACCTATCCTGTAGGCGGGGAATATAATGCAAAAGTTGCCTGGTGCAGCTTCGATTACGTCGAAAATGGCGCCACCGATTCCGCCGCCGCCGCTACCGCGATGGCAGCCGGCGTCAAGACCTACAACGCCGGTATTGGCGTTGATGTTAATGGCAACCCCGTATTGAATCTTTTGGAACGGGCAGAGCAATTAGGCAAGGCAACCGGCGTTGTCACCAGTGTCCCATTCAGCCACGCCACACCGGCCGGCTTTGTCATCCACAACGGCGATAGGAATAATTACACACAAATTGCCGCAGATATGATTGAAGAAAGCGCCGCTGATGTCATTATGGGCTGTGGCCATCCTCTTTATAATGCTGACGGAAAGCTGACGGGAACTTCTCATTACAACTACATTGGTGCGGCGGCTTGGGCTGGTTTGGTAAACGGAACGGCCGGCGGCGATGCCGATGCCGACGGCATACCTGACCACTGGACGCTTGTTCAGACACGTGCAGAATTTCAAACCTTAGCAGCCGGCCTGACTCCCAAACGGGTCTTCGGCATTGCACAGGTTTATAAGACACTCCAGGAAGACCGTTCGGGAGATGCCCTTGCGGCCCCATATCAGGTGCCTTTGACTCAAACAGTCCCCACGCTTGAAGAGATGACTGTCGCCGCCCTCAATGTCCTCGATGAAGACCCCAATGGCTTCTTTGTTATGATTGAAGGTGGCGCGGTTGACTGGGCCGCTCACGCAAACTATTCAGGTCGGCTTATCGAGGAAATGAATGACTTCAATCGCAGTATCGATGCTGTTATCAATTGGGTGAACCAGAATAGCGACTGGGGCGAAACGCTCGTCATTATCACAGCAGACCACGAAACCGGCCATCTCACCGGCCCCGGCTCAGGCCAACTACCCGAAGGCCCTGTCTGGAATGACCTTGTCGCCAACGGCCCAGGCAATCTGCCGACTATGGAATGGCACAGCGGCTCCCACACCAATTCGCTTGTCCCATTCTTCGCCAAAGGCCCGGGTGCACAACTGTTCAAAAACACAATTGATGGCTACGACTCCGTCCGCGGCCCCTATATCGACAATACCGACATCGCCAACGTCATCTTCACCCTCTGGCATTCACACTAACCCTGTGGTGGAAACCTTCAATACGAAATCGGCAGTCAAAATTGTAAATCTCTGTGTTCTCTGTGGCAGGTCTGTTCTTAGAAATAGCAGGTCAGATTCAATGCGGCAAATGAGTCCGCCTCCGGTTGCTCCTTGTATTCTCGCGTGAGGAAGGTCTGAGAGTAGCTTGCCTGAAATGATTTGTATCGCCAGACTACGCCAAGCTGAAATTGTCCGACGACCGGCTCGTCATCAAGCCCGGTTAAGAATCGGTCATACTGCACGATTTTGCCGCCTGCTCGGCCGAAGAAATAGATGTATGTCTGGTCTTTAGTTATTGGGCCTGTGGCGCAGGCGGGCGCCTCTAATCGACCCGGCCCGAAATCGTTTGGCAGGTTGGCCCCCCAGCGAAAAATAACGCCGAGATTCGCGCTGCGGTGCACCGAACCGGCCGTGAACCCGTATTCTAAGTGAGAATCAAAGTTCGGCGTGCGCCCGAAAAGCAGGCCGTCCGCACGCTGTCTTTTCAGCCACGTAAAATCAATCGCGAATTCGTCCCTCAACTGCGTGTCCCACCCATTTGGCTCGTCCTGGTGGACAAGCTTATGAACGAATGTTTGAACCTCGCCCCCTTGGGCCGATGGGCCTATTATGCCTACGTTCAGCTCGAAGTGTTCCATCTGGTTTGTTGTGGCTCGCTGGGCGAATATCCCGCCATACATCCAGGCGGCGAATACGCGGTCGTGGGCGCTTCTTTTCGCCGGGTCGTCCGCATCGTCCGGCGTATACATATTTTGGCCGAGAAAGTAGCCCATCGCGGTAGTGGTGTCGGTGTCGTTTTGTCCGAAGTTGTTCCATCGTGCGAAGTCCTTGAGCCATTTCCACTCCGGCTGGTGGGTATATGCAATTTTTAGCCCGTCGGTGTAATGACGGTCGGTCCGCTGGTATGGTTTGAGAAACGTCCCGTCGTTTTCCCAGTAGACTGTAAATGATTGGTCTGACAGCGCACCCTGAACTGGCGCTATGCACATAATCGCCGCCAGAATCAGGCAGGAAACTTTAAAATTGGTTCTCAGTACCCGGCCTCTTGTCATTTGTCTTCTTTTTATCTTATTAGGCCTTCATACTATATCGCCCTTTTTGCCAGTTGCCAGAAAAAATTGAATGCGAATCGTTATTGGCTGGTCAGACAAACCGGGGATATACCAGGGCCCATCGCTGCACTCAGGCAAAGAGATTCGCAATCTTTATGCGACCCGGTAATGCCCGGGAAATACAAGCGTTACCGGTTAAGAAACGGTCGGCATTTCAGGAGTAAAATATAAACGAACCCGGATTCTTTACTCCTATTTCAACGGCCAGTCGTAGGGGCAGCAAAGCAGCCAGTAATCGACAAACTGCTTCAAATCTTCAAGGTCAACGTCCTCGTCATTATCTAAATCTGCCGGCAGCCCTTCGCCCTCATAAAGCCATAACTTAGCGAACCGGGCAAAGTCAGGGAAATCGACGAAGCACAAAGGCCCGCCTGGCCAAAAACCGCCTAACAACTCATAACTGCCGCCTTGCGAATAACTCGCATCCGGCTGGCCTATCGTCCCTGTCAACTTATACTGCCCGCCGCTGCTCGTCCCCCCGCCGCCGTCTATCGTGCTCCAGACAATTTTGTAATCACCGAAGGCAACCGACGTGAAAACCAGGGCCGCAAATATCAATGTTAATCGCCCCCTGTTCATTTTATGCCTCCTTCCTGTTGCTGGGACAATTTGGCCACCAGCGATTCCATCGCCGCCAGACGCGCCTTTATCTCCGCATTTTCATTCTGCTGGTCTTTTACCACCGACAAAAGATACAGCGCAACTTTGTCGTATTTTACTGCGTCGGGTCTGCCTTCACCGTCATATATGACAAGGTCCCGCGAAACTTTTTCCACTTCTTCTGCTATTAGCCCAATATCCTGCTGTCCCGATGATTTGTATTGGAACCTCACCGGCCTTAACTTCAGGACCGCATCCGTATCCGCATCAAGGTTTCTTATATCTGTCTTATATCTCTGGCTCGAAACGACTTTCCACAATTTGCCGGCAGCATCGACAAGTACGGCACGTGCGTTAGGGTCGCTCAATTCGGCTATTCCTCGTAATCGCGCCGTTCCGTTCACATCCAATTTCTCAGTCGGGCTTTCTATCCCGATACCGACGTTGCCCCCATACTTATTCATAACAGTATTAGGATATGGGTATGCAGGATTCAATATACTCTGAAGCCATAATGTATCCGGAACTCCATTGTTGTATGCGTAAATATCAGTATTGTCTAACAAAATATTTCTGCTGGCTTCACCGCCCACACGTACTTCACCTTCTACATCCAATTTACAATCCGGATCCATCGTACCGATGCCGACTTTGATATCCGGGTTAAAAGCTTCGTCAACTTCTTTTCCCAGTATTATATTGCCGGTAGTTGAAAGGATATATTCCTCAGGCCATAAACTAATTGAATGGCCACACCTGATTGGACCATCAACGTGGACGCCACCACTACCAGGGACAAGGACACTCCCGCTGCCTGCTCTTAACGTGAGGGGTCCGCTCGTTGTATATAACTTCCCGCCTTCAGTCGGGCCGCTATAGGAGGCCCCTGAATAATCAGTAGGGAAAACACCCAATGGCGACATTCCCCCGTAACCGGAAGTGCTGAAAAGTCTAAATGTTCCAAAGGTGTTGAGGTTTGCTGGACTACTGGCGGTCCCGATGGCAACATTGGCCTCGGCTGGCGTTATTGTGATGGGTCCGCTCGTTGTATAGAATTTCGCGCCGGTGGTCTCACTATAGTTGGCGCCGTCAAACCCAGTAGGGTAAACGCCCAATGTCGAAAATCCCTCAGCCCCATTGGCATCATACATACGCCGTTCTCCAAAAATGTGCAGGGTTGCAGGTTCATCCGACGACCCGACCTGCACGTTGCCGCTGCCTGAAATCAACACCAGGTCTTCGCTTGTGGTCAATCCGCCGCTGCTTTGGGCGTAAATCGCATGAGGTGTCGGCGTCACCTCCTGCCGTGGGCTAAGAACCGTATAGCCGTTCGGGTCGCTCAGGGCGCCCGCACGCACGCCAATCTGAAGCCAGCGGGCATCGCCCCTGAATGCGTTGGCATCGTTAAAATCCAGCCCTGCCGTGAAATAACCATCGATGACGTCCAGGTCAGCAACATTCACATTGCTGCCGACCTGATTACCATTAGAATCTCTGTCGTAAAGCTTGAATTGAAAGTCATATAAGCCGTCCGCTGTCTGGTTGGAGTCCATCATCCGGCCCTGGTAGGTAAATTCCGTCCCCGCCTGCTCCGCCAGGCCAACGGGGCCAAAGCAGAGAACTACCGCAAAGAGCACTGCCAGGACTTTGGAGATTCTTGAAGTTTCCATATTCTTCCCTCTCAAAAAGAAAAACCACTTTTTAACACATCGGCGCGCACGCGCGCACCGTGTTCACTCATTATTGGTCAAAAGAACGAGGAAGCAGTTGTATTTTCATCAACTCCTCTTAAAGCCATAAAAAGGCCACTGACGTGACATACTATCGCTGCTTATCGAAAATGTCAAGCAAAATCGGCAAAAATATTCGACTCTCCCCTGGCTTACAAAAGCAGTTTCAATCAGTGTAAATCAGTGTCAAAAAATTCTCTGCGACCTCTGCTGCCTGCCCTGCGTAGCTTTAGCGAAGCAGGGTTCTCCGCGGTGAATCTTTTTGTGCCTTTTCGCGGCTAATTGAAATACAGTGTTAATGCAGTGTTAATCCGTGTCTGAAAACCTTTGTGGTTAAAAATCCGTGTGCTCCGCGTAATCCGCGATTAAAAAATCTTCGTGTTTCTTCGTGGTGAAACTGGCCATCGGGCGATACTCAAATTTTGCACAGCCAAAGCGCCTCTGTGCCGTCAGGGCCGATGATTTTGTGCACGATTTGCTCGTTGGGGTCCACAAGCTTTACTTCTCCCGGGCGGATTATAATCAGCACATGGTCAGGGCGATATTGCTCGCCGTAAAGGGACTTGGACATAAACTCACTCATAGAAGGGAAAATTCTGTAGCACATAAAGTACATCTTGCCGTAGCGGGTATAGTAGTCCCATTCACCGATGGTCGTAAATTCACGGGGCTGGCTGAACCATAATTTAGGGTCGTGGCCAAGAACGACGGCGGTGACAACGTATGGCATATTAAGCCCTTCGTCGGTGCAAAAGACGGCGTCGAAATCATCAATACGGGGCTTCAGCCATTTGCAGGCCTCCACAATGTCCGTATGGAAAAAGTGATATACTTCCGCATCGCGCGAATACCCGCCGTAAAAGTAACGAAGATACTTTTGATTCATACCGATGACCGCAACGAAAAAAATTACCGCAGCGGCAATCGTCGCATTATGGTTTTTGGACCATAACCACCGCGCCGTATTTACACCGCCCGCGGCGGATACAAGGATAAGAGCGCACAGGCCCGGCGCGCTTCGCAGTATGCTCAGGCCCGTCCCCCATACCAAACTGTCACCAACGGGATATGCAAGAACAAAGGCAATGATGACCCTCGCTGAAAAAGACGCTTTTGTCCGCCATAAAAGGGAAATTACCCCAGCCAGCATCAGCGGCGCCATATACCAGTAAAAATGCCCCATCCTCGGCGGTGAAAAATATGGAATCGGGTCGCTCTCTACAAACAGAAAATACGGGCCAAAATGCTTGATATAGCGAACAGCCATATTTTTCAAGGCCTCGTAAAGCGGCACTGAGCCAATCCACTCTTGCTGGAAAAGGGCGTGACGACCGATTCCTTCAGGATAAAAAATATGCTGCCACATCAATGGCCCCCATAAAGCTGCAAAACCGGCAAAAAATAATATGACAGCCAGGGCGCCTTTGCGTGTTTTTATGGTTTTTCGCCAGCCCGGAAGCGTGAACAAAACCGTCAGGAAAAGAAAGACCGGAATGAACAGCCGAACCTCCCAGTGGCCATAACATCCGATACCTGTCAGCACACCGCCTAATCCGGCCGCAATCGGTCTTGGGCCTGCGCTCTTGTTGTTGTCGCTGGTTTGCAGCCCCACCCAGAGCAATAGCGCTAATGGAGCAATGCTTGCCAGCGGTGTTATGGAAGATTCAAGACCATTGCGGCTGTGCTGAAGATGCCACGGGTCGATAGCCAAAAGGGCCGCGGCTGCAAGCGCCGTTGCTGGACCGAACAATCGTCTCCCCACAAAATAAATCAGCCACACTGTTAATACCCCGCCTATGGCCGCAGGCAATCGCGTAGTATAGACATTCAGCCCGCCGATGGCCTGGAAAGGCAGCAGCAGATATACATAGAGCGTTGAACTGTTGCCTCCCACGTTTCTCGTGTAAAAAATCGGCCACGAGCCCCCCGAATAATCCTTCCCCGTCTTCAGCAGACAATAAGCGCTCCACGCGTTAGCTGCCTCATCCTGATTGAGTCCGGGTGGCGCAATCTGGTCTAATTTGACAAGCCGCAGTATCGCCGCCAGTAAAAGGATAACCAGCAGGATTACCCATAGCGGGCACAGTGCAAATACCCTGCCTTTTTTGTCGCCGGCAAGACCTTCGTTATGATTCATAAAGTCAAAAGTTATCTCAGACCACTCTTGCCGTCAATAGAGCAAATTTTGTGTAGGGGTAGCAAACTCAGCGTTAAGGCAGGCAACTTGCCGTCAATAGAGCAAATTTTGTGTAGGGGTAGCAAACTCAGCGTCAAGGCAGGCAACTTGCCGTCAATAGAGCAAATTTTGTGTAGGGGTAGCAAACTCAGCGTCAAGGCAGGCAACTTGCCGTCAATAGAGCAAATTTTGTGTAGGGGTAGCAAACTCAGCGTCAAGGCAGGCAACTTGCCGTCAATAGAGCAAATTTTGTGTAGGGGTAGCAAACTCAGCGTCAAGGCAG
>Ga0315288_10000597_pt1 | contig 45479 bp, 39 predicted proteins | sample YL17G11_20_MG_FD_203454 | JGI IMG/M metagenome (GOLD analysis project Ga0315288, IMG submission 203454) | Sediment microbial communities from Yellowstone Lake, YNP, Wyoming, USA - YL17G11_20 | ecosystem: Environmental > Aquatic > Freshwater > Lake > Sediment | place: USA: Wyoming | collected... | reverse complement strand
TAATAGAGCCCGGCCGGCAAAATCCGGCCGGCGTCGTCGCGGCCGTCCCATGCTACCTGATAAAAGCCGGCCAGTTGGGTTTCGCGGACCAGGGTTTTCACTCTCTCCCCGGAGGCCGAAGTGATGTTGACTTGGAAGTTCCCCAGCCAGGGCGTGAAATAGGTGATCGAGAATCTCCGCGAGGGCATGGCGTCGACGGCTAGATCCATCCGGTCCTGGGTTACACGGGGCAGCCTTTCCCGGGCGGCGCGGTTCCTTTCGGTATAAGTGAATTGATAAGCGAGTCCGATCTGCGCGCTCAGGCTGTAGGTCCGGCCCGAGTACCACATGCGGTCGATGACCGCGCTCGGCCCGATCGGACTTTCCCGGCCGAGCATGATGCGCGGCCGGTAAACCTCGAAGGTCTCCCAGCTTCCGGGAATGGGGGAAGTGATGAGGACCGGATTTTGAGGGTCGCGTTCCCAGCTGATTCCGTCCTGGGAAGTGGCATGGCCGATCCAGGCGTTCCCGCCGCGCTTCTTCCAGCCTTTATACCACATGTGGTAGGTGCCCTTGTAATAGATGATGTCCGGGTCGGAGACGCTGTAGCTATCCCAGAGCTTGGGCGCGGAGGGCGTGAAGACGGGATTCCCGGGGTGCTTGGTCCAGTTGATGCCGTCGGGCGAGGTGGCGTAGCCGATGCTGGCCAGGTCGATGTCGAAATTGTTCCCGCCGAACCAGATTTTGTAACCGCCATTCATTTTGAGGACGGTGAAGGCTTCCAGCACTCTCCCTTCCCAGGGCTCGGTGACCCGGAGAACGGGGTTGCCGGCATACTTTGTCCAACGGATGCCGTCCGGCGAAGTGGCCAAGCCGACGGACTGGATCCCCTGGGGATTGCCGCCGACATACCACATCTTGAAGAGCTTCTCTTCTTTGTCGTACAGCACGGACTGGCAGATGAGGATGGATTCGTCCCAGGCGCCCTTTTCGCCCAGGCGGAGAACCGGGTTCTCGGGGTGCTTGGTCCAGTGGATTCCGTCCCATGAGGTGGCCAGGCCGATCTGACAGGAGAGGCCGATATTGGGCGTGCCGACATACCACATCATGTACTGGCCGCCGTATATTCCGATGGTGAAGCAGTCGGCGCTCTTGCCCTCCCAGGAATCCTCGGCCCCCGGCTTGAAAACCGGATTGTCGTAAAACTTGATCCACTTATCGAACTCGATGGAGCCCTGGAGGGGAAAGAAACGCGCAGCCTGATTCTTGAGCTCGGCCTCGATACGGGCCACCTCTTTTAGCGCCTGCTCGGTGGGCATGTACCGCCATGCCATATTGCCGCGGCAGGCAAGAAGGGGCGGAGGGTCGAGCGCCGGGATCAGCCCCCCGGCCAGCGCCAGGATGATAAGGACCTGCCTCACGCTGGAATATCTATTTTTTCTCATGGGGTCTTTATATCGCCGACCGACTTCGGTGCCGGTTTTTGAAATTCCACCCACAGGCCGCACAGGCAGCCTTCGTCTGTGGTGATATTGAATTCGCGGATCCCCGCCTGCCTGAGGAGCTTCCCCATTTCGTCGAAGCTGACCATCAGGTCGGCCGGCGGCCCGATCTTTTCCTCGTCCATGGCATCCTGGATGCGCCGCCTGTCGGCCTGAGGAAGGAGGTTCCCCATGCCGCCGCCGATGAAGGCCGTGCCGCCCGGCTTCAAGACGCGGAGGATCTCTTTGAAGGCCCGGACTTTGTCCGGCCAGAAAATGTACGAGCCCCGGCTGACGATCAGTTGCGCGAAGTTGTCCGGGAAAGGCATCTTCTGGACGTCGCCGGTTACGGTCTTGACCCGGCCTTCGAGCTTGTTGTCTTTGATGTTGCGCCCGGCGATTTCGGAGGCCTTGGGGTTGATATCCAGGGAGTAGATCTCAAGGTCGGTCGTTTTGGCCAATTCAATGGCCAAGTATCCCGGCCCGGAACCGGCGTCCACGCAAATGCCCTTGGTGATTCCGTAATCCTCTTTGATCTGGCGGGCGAGCAGGGGATAAATCGGCTTGAAAAGGGTCCTTGCGATTTTATCGAAGGCTTCGGGATCGTCGCCCATATTCGTCTGCCCGGAAGCGGCGGATGCCGACAGTATAAAGCCGGCCAGAAGGGCCAGAAGAGCCTTGCGAACAGGAAAAGAATTCATAATCATCACTTTCCAATATAGCGGAGGCGTCGCCGATTATCAAGTATTCAAAAAGAGGGAAGCCGTTAGAAAGAAAAGGCCAGGCCGGCGCCGTACTCCCAGCCGCCCAGCTGGAGGGTTTTGCCCTGCTCTTCAGCCCGGGCGCGGGTGTATTTAAGCTTGAGGTTGAGGAAGAAGGGAAGCTTCCCGAACTGGACGTAGACGCCGCCCAGGGCATGGAGTCCGGTGGTGTGATTCAAGACATTCCCGATGGGATTCTTTTCGTAATAGATGTAAAAATCGCCGCCGGCCCCCGCATAGGGATGAAAGATGCCCAGCGGCAGGATGTAGCGGACGCCCAAGGAAATGGGCAGAAGGTAGAAATCGGATTTTTCCTGGGTGTAGGTGAGCAGCCCCGTTTTTTTGAAGTACTTGATCTCCAGGTAAAAATTGAAATCCCGGATCAGCATGGCCGAGAGGATGAGCCCGCTGACCGCTCCGCCCTCTTTATAAACGGCCGTGAAGCGCGGCTCGCTGACGCTGTAGCGGCCCATCATGAATTCGATCGTCCCCTGCTTGATGGCCGCCCGGGAAAGCGGGGCCATGATCAGGGTCATGACGATCATACCCGCCGGGACGGCCCGGAGCCGTTTCGTATTCCAACCATTTTTATTCAACGGTCTTCTCCTTCATCGGGATCATATCAAGATAATCGAGCCACAGCTCGCCGTCCCCGGAGTATATGATTTTCACGCGGAGCCCGGTCTCGCGGGGAACGGCCAGGCCGTCTTCAACCGTCCGGAAGACCCCATCGGCCTGAAGCTCGCGGCTCCCGTAAAAGCGGGAATGGATATCCTTCGCCTTAGGGCTCGTGGAAACGGCCACGCCCAGGATCCGGTCGCGCTCCGTCCCGGCCTCGCTCTTGAGCCTCAGGACCATCCTATAGTATCCCGGCGCAAAGGTTCCGGGCAAGGAGAAAGAAACAGACCGGGAGGCTGCGTCCTTGGCGGACAGATGGAGCACCCCGCCTTTAGATGCTTCGGGATCGTATTCCACGCGGCCGAATGAGGCCGGGATCCATTCTCCTTCCAGGGTGTGGTTTCCCACGATCTGGAGGTTTTCCGGGTCGTTGAAGAGATAGACCTCGCTCATCCCGTCTCTGCCCCGGAAGGCGAGCTTGTCGGCCTGGCCGAGGATGAAGGCGGCGATCTCCTTGTTGATGTGATCGGTCCTGTCAATGGACGGAGACGTGACGAGCCAGACCCTCCGGCCCTTGTTCTCTTCGATGACTTTCCGGAGCCCGGGCAAACTGTTGATCCAGCGGGCGCCGACGTAGACGTCTTTCCAGCCGTCCGTCGTCTGCTCCCAAGCGTCCCAGGTTCCCGGCCCCCCGGACCAGAGCCAGTAATCCACGGGGCCGCCGTAGATGTACTGGAAGACCATGTTCATGGCGACGACCAGGTCGCCCTCCCGCCTGTAGCGTCGCACATACTCTCCGGGCCCCCGGTGGTCGTGCTGTTCCGTCCGTCCCGAGCGCGTGATCACGTCGGTCTTGATCGGATCCTTGTAATCGCGGTTGATGATGGACATGGTCGTCCGCCACCCAATTTGGTCGGAGAAGAGGAAGATTCCTGTAATAAATAACGCGGCCGCGCCGGCGCGCAGCGCGGTTCGGGGGAGGTCTTTCGAGGAGAAAGGCGCGAGAACCAGACGGGCGAGCGCCTGCGAGATTTTTCCCAAGGCCATGAGGAATAGGAGGATGAAGAGGGGGAGGAGCTGGAAAAGGTAGCGGGGTTGGATATGGGTCCGGAAAAACCCGAAAAAGAGCAGGGGGAAAATCAGGCTGAGGTTCAGGTAGGACCAGCCGGTGAGCGCATCCCCGCCGGAAGCGGCTCCGGCCTCGCGTTTCTGTTTCCGGACCAGGTATTCGCCCAGGAAGAGAAAGATGCCGAAGAAGATGATCAGCCCCATGGAGGGGAAGGACCGCAGGATTTCCTTAAAATAAACCAGGGAAAAGCTCTGGAAAAAGTAGGACAGCGCCTCAGCCAATGAAGTCGGGCTTTTCTCGTAAACATAGCCCACTTTCCAGAAGAAAACTTCGTGAATCTGAATCGCGAGATAAGAAAGGCTGACGATCCCGAACGAGATCAAAATGTCCTTTTTGAAAAATCGCTTGGCACCCCTGATGAGAAAGAACGCGGGGAAGCAGAAGAGAACACCCATGGCCAGCTGATGGATGTGCGGGGCCAAGACGAAGATGATGACGGCCGCGATTTTGTCCCTCTTCCGGTCTTCGAAGAAGCCACGATAGAAGAAATAGAGCCCGGCCAGGTAGACGAGCTGGAGCGGAGCGAAATAGATGACGGTCCGGGCATACTCGGTTTCCCAGGCGGAAAAAATGAGAAGAACGCAGCCCGTCAGGGCGACGGCCCGTCCCATGAATTTTTTAGCGAGGAGATAGAACAGGGGGATGACGGCGACGCTCGCCGCCACGCTGAAGGCGCGCAGGCTGAACTCGGTGAGGCCGAAGATGAGCGCCACCAGGCTCAGGAGGTAGCCGTAGAGGATGCCCTTGTAGAGAATGTGGCCGGACGGATAGAGGGGGAAGCCGTGGTCCAGGATTTCATCGGCCGCTAAATAGTAAAAGCCCTCGTCCATCCACAGCGAGAGCCGGCCCAGGTTCCTGAGCCGGAGCCCGAGGGTAAACAGGCAGATGCCGATCAGAAAAAAGATGACCAGGGTTTTGGGTTTCTTCAGAACGGAGAGAGAAAACCTCATCCCCTGATCATCCCTCTTTTCCCAAAAAATATCCGGAGGCGGGCTCCGGTCCCCGCGCCTTCGGGGGAATTAAAAATTCATCTGCAGGCCGAGCGTGAGCTGGGTCACGATGAAATTCAGCCGTTTCCCCGTGTTCTGGAGCGTCGGGTTGAAGTAGTGGCCGTCGGCGTTGAGGACGAGCGAGAGCCGCGGTGAAAGGATGTACTCCAGGTTGACCAGGCCGGAAAAGGTGAAGCCGGAGACTGAGTCTTCGACCGGCGTGGTCGACGTCAGGCTGATGTCGGCGCTAGAAAAGGGCGACTTGTCCTCGATCTCGAAATCGCCCATGGTCGAGAATTTCCCCGTGGCGAAGCCGATCGCAGGCCCGAGCCAGAGTCTCAATTTCTCGGTCTCCATGACTTTGAACAGGGCGAAGGCGTAGAAATTGAAGATCGTGTCTTTCAGGTTTTCCGTGAAGATTGCGTTCCGGGGCGAGTTTTCGATGAACGGATGGGGGAGGCTGAAGTCATAAACGCCGTCGTACTGGAAGGCCCAGAGCGAGGCTCCGACGCCGGCTTTCAGTTTCGGCGTGAAGTATTTCCCGAAATTCGCGTCGAAAGCGAGCGTCATCTTGAGCTTATAGTTTTCCTTCAGGGTGGCGGTTTCGCCGAAGTAGACGAAGTCTTTCAGGCTCTCATTGTTGGGTTTGGGGAAGAGGCCGACTCCTCCCCTCAACTGCAAAAAAAATTCTTTCTCCGGGCCGAAGGCTGATTCGGAGAAAGACCGCTCGGCGGGCTGACGCGTCTCCGTCCGGGGCTGCTCGCGGACGGGCTGGGGCTCGGCTTTCTTGGCGGCTTCGACCTCTGCGCGGATTTCGGCGGGAATCCGGCCGGCTTCCTCGATCCAGAACATGATTTTGAGCCCCGCATCGATTTTGCTGATCCGGTGGGATGGCGATTTTTCGGCGAGGTCGAAGACCACGCGCGCGGTGTCGGCCTTGAACCGGGCGGTCCGGCAGGCGATGACGCCGCTCTCGTTGATGGAAAGGGCCGGCGCGGCCGAGATCTGCCCGATCGGGCTGATATCAATGACCACGCGTTTGGGCGAAGTCAGCTCAAAGGTGTCGTAGTTGAACTCGCCGTCGACTTTGATGACCACCTCGAGATGATTTTCCACTTTCTGGAATTCGATTCCGGTGAGGTTGGATGCGGCCCGGTTGGAATTGGGTACGGCTAGGGCTGATGTCGTCAGAACGAGCGCCAGGACGAGCGCGGCGCTCATGATTTTCGCTGTTCTTCTCAATTCTTCCTCCGTTTCTTTTATTGGATTATGGGGCCTGAACAAGGGCCTTCGACGCCGTCCGTTCTGAGCGTCGAGACGAGGTAGCTGTATTGCTTGTTGAGCACGATATTCTTGTCAAAATATAAACATCCGTTCGTAATGAGCGCGATGAGCTGGTAAGCATCGTCGAGCTGGCTTGTCTTGCGCCGGTATATGTTATAACCTTTGATCCGGTTTTTTTCAAGGGTTTTCGAATTCGGGCTCCAGGTGATGAGGTTGCCCCGGCCTTGGGGATAGCCGGCTGAGCGGGCCGATTGAAACGGGAGCGACAAGACTCCCACAACGGGCGCGAACGGGGATCTAAAGACGAAGTCGCGTCGCTTGACCTGAAGGTTGAGCGGCGGAAACGGATAAGCCTTGATCCCGTCAAACCAGGTTTGGGCCATCACTTGGTAGCCCTTTTCGTTGGGGTGCTTGAGGTCTTCGGAGAGGAGCGACATCAGCCCGCCGTCGCTCGCCGGATATTCATAAAATGCCCTATACTGCTCGACGAGCGGGATGCCCAGTTCGGGCGCGATCTTACGGACTTCGTCGTTCAGGTCGTAAAAACGCTCTTTGACCAGAGCGGAGTCCCATTGCGCGTCCCGGCGCGGAATGATGGTGGCGATGGCCGGGAGCAGGCCGGCCCGGAGGCACTTCCGGGCCATTTCGCGGAGGTTGAATGCCGCGGAGGCGATGGACACGTTGGTGAAGATGACGTCGTTGGTCCCTTCCATGAGCAGCAGGTATCGGGCTGCGTGCTTGCCGATGACCTTGTCCATGCGGGCCAGGCCTCCGGAGGTCAGCTCTCCGCCGACGCCTTCGTTGAAGACCTCAGAAGCCCCATAGTTCTGGATGAGGATTGTCTGCAGCCGCGGGATGTAACCTTTTTCCGGAAAGTATTCGTGGTTGATGGTGCCGTAGGTGATGCTGTCGCCGAAACCGGAGTATTGATTGTCGCTTAGACTCGGGTTGAAGATGAACGATAGAGGGTATGAGGGCGGCAGGAAATCCCGGCGCCTGCTCACTTCCTCGATCGGGACCACCCGCACCTCCGCTCCGTCCCTGGACTGCCAGGTTGCTCCCAGGCATCCGGCTTCCGCGAAAATCCGGACCGGGCTTTCCATGGAGTCCAGGGGAAAGGCCTGGAGGCTTTCGCTCCAGAGGGCTCCTTGCCGAGTTTTCATCATAAGGCGCGGTCCTGAGTCGGAGGCCCTGACCCAGGAAATCGCCGTTTTTTCGTCGCCGGTCGCGACCCAGGCCGGGAAGCTATCCGATTCCGAATCGTCGGTGAGCTTGATGATGGGCGCCCAGGAAAGACCATTCCAGGGGGCGTAGAAGATCTCGTAATCATTCCCGTCGTAGCCGGACCAAGCGAGCCAGATTTGACCGCTGTCGTCCGCCATGGCGTCGGGATTCACCTCGGGATAAGGATTCCCCGTTTCGAGCATCCGCGGGGCCGTCCATTCGTCCCCGGAAAATCGGCTGAAAAAGACGCCTTCCTTGCCGTTGGCGTTGCTTTCCCAGAAGACCCAGGGGATGTTAGCCGGAGCGATGATGATTTTGGGGGAGGTCACGGCCGAAGGCTGTCCTTGATTCAAAACCCAGGAGCGCCGCGTGCGGGAATCCAGGACGATGACGCAGACATTTTCCCCTTCCGAGTGGACCCAGGCGATCCAGGCGGAGTTGAAAGCGTCAAAGGCGAAGTCGGGCGAATAATTCTTGCCGCGGGGCCGGCTGATTCTGCAGACCGGCGTCTCTCCGCCTTCCAGGACGCGGCTCAGGATAACGGCGCTTTCTCCTTCGTTCCATTCTTCCCTGGCGGACCAGACCGCGCCGGAGCGATCTTTTTTGAAGAGAGGAGGCCCCGAGAGCGGCGATGGGGCCGGTTCCGCATGCAGAGCCAGGCGCTGATAAGCGGAGGAGAGCCCGGTATCCCGGCCGGTCGCTTGGGATTTCGTCCCGGACGGCGAGGCCGAAAAACGAACGGAAACGGCCATAATACTCAACGCCACAATGAAGGCTTTTTTATTCATCTCTAAGGATCGTTCTCGAATTTGCAAGGCTCATTAATATAGCACAATTGCTCTATTTTTTGTATTGCGCTTGCGGGGAGGCCGTCTCGATTTTCGTGAGAAAATGAATCCGTCGGCGAGAGCCCTGTTTCGCGTCCTTCTGACCGTTAGCGCGCGAGGCTTTTTATCGAAATATTATCCCTGCCGCCGGTTTTGTCTTTATTTTTGCCCGTTATTCGACTAAAATACATGGGATGTGCTGCCGCAAGAATTGCGCTGCGAATCGGAAACGCCACCAGAAATACGGAGTGATTGAATGAAAAAGACAGCCTGTCTCTTGTTCATCCTGCTCGTGGCCGCCGGCCTGAGCTTCGGGCAGAGGATGTCCAACCCGATGACCATCGCCAAGACGGCCAACGGCGTCCGCTGGAGCCAAATGGCCTTCGGCCCCGATGGCGTGGCCCATTTTATCTGGGAGGAATTCCTGCCCACGCCCGGCCACGGCATCGTCTATGCCTCGTATGACGGCCAGACCGCCTCGACACCCCTGACCCTGGCGACGACGCCCACCAGCCATGAATCCCGGCCCAACATCGCGGTTGGACCGCAGGGAAAGATCGTCGCCGTTTGGGGCCAGGAGGATTCTGTATATATGAGGGTTTTTGACCCGGTCCAGAAAAAATGGCTTTCCGAAGAGGCGGTCAAGATAGACGCCGGCAGGGATGAGCCTTGTGCTGTTGTGGACGCATATGGCAATATTTTTATTTGGTGGTACACCGACGGAGCCGGCATCGTCTATTCCCGGGCTAAGATCAACGGCCAGTGGGAAGAGACACGGCGTCTTTCCCCCGGCACTCTCTCCAAACAGGGAGGCATCGGCCTCGGGAGCGACGGCCGGATTTGGGCGGTGTGGCGGGAGAAGCAGGGAGATGGGGAATACAAGCTGTATTATTCTAAACGAACAAAGGATACGGCCTGGACCCCCGGCAAGGTTGTGAACAACGCGGGCGGGAGCTCGTCCCACCCGGGCATGACCGTCGGCCCGGACAACATCGCTTATGCCGTCCACGGAGATATCGATGAGGCGACGGGTCATAACCAGGAAATGTGGGTGCTCAAAATCGACGAGAAGACGAACCCCCGGGAAATGGCCATTCCCCTCTATCTGGCGCATTATCCCCGGATCGCCATCGATAACAACGGCGTGAAGCATGTGGTCAGCGCCATCGGCGGCGGCGACGGCGGCGACGGCGTCCAGTACACCAACAACGCCGGCGGAACTTATAAGGAGCGCCAGGTTTTCGGCGGCGTCTGGCCCAAGGTCCCCGGCATCTCTCACAACGGATTCGGCAACGTTGCCATATGCTGGTCGTCCATGAACCAGAACGGCTATACTCTTATCCTCATGAGCTCCCTCCAGCCCATCACCAAGATCAGCCTCAATCCCCCCATCGACCTTTCCGCGAGCATGTCCTTCGACCCCAACGACCCGACCAAGTTCACTTACAGCTTCAACTGGAAGGCCAATGACAAGAACGTTGACGGCTACTTGCAGGGCTATCGGATCTACAGAGAGGATGAGGATGGAACCGAGGCCCTCGTCACGGTCGCCAAGACCGCCACATCCGCGAGCATCACCCTGACCGAGTTTGACGAAGATGCGCAGTTCGGCGTCGCGACGGTCGGCCTGTCGGGCGGCGTGAGCGATATCGCCTGGTTCGATATCGCTTATCCCCAAATCTATGCTCCGGTCAACCCGGTCGCTTCCATCAAGCTGGGCAAGTTGATGAAAGCCCCCGAGATCACGGCCGACCTGAGCTGGGCGGCCAATCCTCAGAACACCGCCTCTTACGTCAAGGAATACCGGATCTACAAGAAGGAGAGCGGCGGGAACTTCGTCCTCGTCGCAACCATACCCAAGACTTCGACCTCGACGTCGATCACCATTAGCTCGCTCCAGAAAAAAATCCAGCTCGGCATCACGACCGCTTCCGTATTGAACAAAGAAAGCACTATAGCGCTCTTTTGAATTTGAGCGGGAGGTCTCATTTGAAAAGAGGGGTCTTGCTCTGGGCCGGCCTTCTGGCCTTTGGCCTGGTTTTTTCCCAAGGGGCGACCAATATTTCGCTGTCGCCCAATACCAAGTCGTTGTCCCCGCGACTGACCGTCGACTCCCGGGGCAATATCCATTCCGTCTGGGGCGAACAGTATTCTTCCGCCGATAGCGGTGACGTGTTCTACGCGCGGTTCGACTGGGGCAGCCAGCAATGGTCCTCGCCTATCAACCTGAGCAACTCCGGCCGGGTGGCCTGCGATTCGGGCATGACTTGCGCCCTGGACGTGGACGGCAGCGACCGGGTATACGTCGTTTGGGTGGAAGGGAGCGAGGTCAAATTAAGGACCTTGTCGGACGGAACCTGGGGAGGGATATCCCAGGTCCAATCGGGCGGCGGAGAAGTCGACACGCCCCGGATCGCGGCCGGTTCCGAGGGGAACCTCTATATCAGCTGGTGGACTCAAGCGGGCTATATATATTCCCGGGCGCGCGTCAACGGAAACTGGGAAGGAAGCCAGATTATCAGCGACACCGGAAGGCGCTCCAAGTTCCCCGATATCGCCGTCGGCAACGGCATCGTTTCCGCTGTTTGGGTGGAGAAGGCCGGAGATCTGTACCAGGCCATTTACACGCAGCGGGGGAAAGGCTACGGCAACGGCTGGTCCGGGAGGCAGAGCGTCAGCCCATCCAACCTTTCTCAGCAGCATGCGGTGGTGGAACTCGACGCCTCCGATACGGCTCATGTCATCTGGACCACGGTTATGAACGAGTCCGGAGGCCGTGTCGTCCACCACGTCTTCAAATCCGGAGGAGGCTTTTCCTCGCCCCAGGCGCTCTCGAACGAGCAAGTCTTGCATTATCCCTCCCTGTATAAAAAGGGATATAACCTATACGCCTGCTGGCAGCTCGGGTCGTATGGCAACGGCCAGGGCGTGAGCGTCAACTTCGCTCGGAGCGGCTCCTGGGGAGGCGAGGCTTATGTCGCCGACTCCGCGGGGGTGACTTTTTGCGATATCGCCGCCAACCCCGACGAGACGGCCGTTTACGTCGTCTGGGACGCCAATAACGAAATCTGGATCAACACCGCCGGCGGGGGCGGTTCTTCCAATAAACCGCCGGTGGCCAATTTCATGTTCACGCCCACGACAGGGGATTATCCGCTGGAAGTCACCTTCGACGCTTCCCTGTCCTACGACCCGGACGGCCGGGTGGCCGCCTACGCTTGGGACTTCGGCGACCAGAGTACGGGCACGGGCAAGACGATCAAGCACACCTTCCGCAGCGCAAGCCGGTTCCAGGTGCGCCTCACCGTGACCGATGACAAGGGAAAAACGGGATTCATCATCAAGATCGTCGAGGTCCTGAAGCCCAACGTGCCGCCCACGGCGGATTTCACCATCTCCCCGGGGGGCGGGATCTTCTGGAAGGACACGGCGACCTTTGACGGCGGGCTTTCCTCTGACTCCGACGGAGAGGTGGTCAGCTACGAATGGGATTTCGGGGACGACGTCAAGGCCTCGGGCAGGGTGGTCAGCCATTATTTCAAGAGATGGGGAGTCCACCAAGTCCAGCTCCTGGTCACCGACAACCGGAACGCCGTGGCTTCCAAGATCAAAGCGATCCCTATCCTCAGGCTGTTCCAACCCTTGAACATCCACTGGGAGACCCACGCGGACGAGGGGCTCTTCCTCACCAGATATGTCACCGACGTATTCTGGGAGAGAAATCCGGAGAACGACGCGCTCGGGCCGATTGTTAAATACCGTGTCTGGCGGAAAAAGGCGTCGGAGCCCATAATCGCTTTCAAGCCCCATTATGATCTCGGTGCGGATGCTTTCCGTTACCGCGATCCCGACGTCGGAGGCCTGAATAACTACACATACACCATCACCGCCATCGATGCCAAGGGGCACGAGAGCCCGATCGAGGGATTCCCGAACCTCGGCGGGCCTCCGGCTCAGGGAAAGGCCGCGGCCGCACCCGTCAAGAAGCCGACTTCTGCATACGCAGCATCCCGGATCAAGTAATACCTCGGGCCTTGGACTTGTCTCGAATAGAGTCCTTCGCCGCCCGGCCGGGATCTTCTAAGCCCAGGCCTGGAGCGACTCCACACTGGCCACGAGAGAAAAAGGCCGGGTCATCGTGGAAACCACGGTCGGCGAAATCATCAGCCAGGCCCGGGAACTTATCGGCCTGAAAACGGAGTAAGCCCTCCTGTCAGGCCTGAAAGGGAGGTTATTCCTCGACTCCTTTACTTTTATCCGGCGCTCCATTATATTATTCGCAGAAGAGGACGCCGCCTTGAAATGGAAAATCCCTCCTCTTAAGAAATTCCTGTCCCTTCGTTTCATCGCGCTCCACTTGTATCTGATCGTTTTTCTATTCCAGGTCGCCCTCCTGAGCCGTGCCCCGTTCCTCTATCTGGTCGGCAAGATCGTCTTCATCGCCTTGGTGGTACTTCTCTTTGTGGGGTTGGCCGCGCGGCTGCGCCGGGAAAAAATCCTGATTTTAGCGCTGGGGCTCATCGTCCTCCTCCGCCTTCCCTTCTACCTCCACCACAACGGTCTCATGACCACCTCGGACAATGCCATCGACGCCCTGCAGGCCGTGGAGATGCAGGACACCCATGTCCCGCCCTTTTTCCTCCTGGAGGACGTTAAGCATATCGGCACCATCAAATACCAATGGGTGGCTTTCCTCAACGACATCCTCGGGACGAGCTACTTGAATTATGTCCTAGTGCAGCTGGGCGTTTTCATCGCCTTTTTGTTCGCGGTCTTTGAATTTTTAAAGCCTTGCGCCGGGAGAACGGTCCTTCTCTTCTTTCTCATCCTCAACTTTGCTTTCATCGAGACGCTTTTCGACACCAGCCTTTCCCTACGGGGGGGGCCTTATTTGGAGATGGTTCTATTCTTCGTCTTCGGCGCGATCCTGTTCGACTTCACCTTCGAGAACAAAACCCGGATCTTCCTCTCCTATGCCTTCGTGTTTTTTTCCATATATATCCATCCCCTGTGTTCGCTATTTGCCGGCAGCTTCCTCCTCTGCACCCTGGTCTATGCCCTGAGAGAGCGGAAGATCATCCGCACCGCAGGGCTGGCTGCGGCGGGAATCGCGGCCGGGCTGTTCCATTGGTTCTACTACCTTCTCTTTTTCCCGGCGAAACCGGTTTCAAGCGGGTCATGGGAAAAAATCGGCCTCATTCCGCTCTCCGAGATATCGCCGGCCTATTTCATCCAATTCCTCAGAAATCTTTGGCAGACGTTCCGGAATATCTTCAGCTTCGAGTTCTCCTACCTGCGGACCATCATGCCGGCGGGGACGGGCCGGGCCGTTCTCCGCATCTTGAACGAGGCTGTCATCTATCTCTCTCTTACCGTACTCGCTGCCGGAGCCGTGATCATCGTCCTGAAAATGATCCGTCTGCTATCCAAGAAGGACGAGCTGCGGATCGGCGACTGGATTTATATCTTCCTCTTTTTTCTACTGGGCGCCGGGCTGGTCGAGGTCTTCGTTTTTTATCCCCCGCACCAGGAGCCCCGCCATAATTTAGACCTGATGTTCCTGGTGATGGCCTCCTATCTCCTGGTCTGGTCTCGATTGTTCGAGGCTGTGCCTCTCAAGTCCTGGAAAACGATTGCCGCCGCCGTCCTTTTCCTGGCCATGACCGCCCCGCACGCTCTCTATTTCTTCAAGAACGCCACAAGCAAAGAAGCATCATACCGAGAGCTCATGGCCGCCCTGAATCAAAACAAGGTCCGGGTCCTGACCGCGGATTTCAATATCGCTTATTCTGTTTATTATTTATCCCGCAGGAAAATCCTGGTTTCCGACTCCCTCGGGCCCTTCTCCGTCCCCGATTTCTACCCTGAGCTGCGCGCCCGCGTGGACAAGGTCCCGGCCGAAAAAAAAGCCTATGTGTTTTACTCCGAGGCTTATCCCCTGAGGCCTTGGTTCCAGCAGGCCAGCATAGTCGTCAAAATGCGCCTCCTGGAACGCTTTTGGAAAGATGGGATTCTCTACAAGACCATCAAGCTCAAAGATTTTATCGTGTTCATCCCCTCCGCCACGAGATGAAGTTCGAGCAGGCTTCAGGATAGAAAAATGCAATTCGTCGATAGGCTTGCGGTACCCTCCGCCGTGCGGGTGGGGCAAGCATGTCCCTCCACTGAAAGAATGAAATGGTTTCAAAGAAAAGACTGTGATGTCATCGCCGCCAATTGGATCGACTGCGCTTACGTCCATTTTCATTTGGACCGGGAGGCCGTCGTCGGCAAGATCATGAAGATCCTGCTGACCCGGGACGTGCACCCCATCGGTCGCTACGGCCTCTGGGATTACATCTCCATGGAAGATTCCATATATTCCGGAATCGACGCGGCCAGGAAGGTCATCGCATGAGCACCTGCTCCATCGTCGTTCCCGTTCACAACGAGGCCGATCATATCCAGGGGCTTTTCATGGATTTCTGGAAGGGGGTTGACGCCATTAGGGGAAAAATCCTGGAAGTCCATCTGGTCGAAAACGGGAGCGAGGATGCCACCTACCGGGTCTGCAAAGAATTGGAAGCAGCCGCGGCGGGAGTGGTCAAAGCCCATCACTTGGGCAAAGCTTCATACGGAGACGCGGTCAAGCGTGGGATTTTGAACGCTCGGGGAGACGTGACCGTTATTCTGGAATGCGATGCCCTCGACGTTCCGTTTATGAGCAGGTCTATGGCGCTTATCGAAGCGGGTCAGGCCGATTTCGTAGTCGGCTCCAAAAGACACCCGGAATCCATCGACCAAAGGCCTTTAAAGCGCCGGATGCTGACGCTGTTTTTCAACATCGCGCTGAAGCTCTTCTTCCGGTTCCCGGGCACCGACACGCACGGCCTTAAAGCGATCCGCTCTCCCGTCGCCAAGGAATTGTGTGGGAAATCCATAACCGGGGGAGAAGTCTTTCAAACGGAAATCATCCTGTTGGCCCATCGCCTGGGATATCGAGTTCGGGAAGTGCCGGTGACCATCAGAGAGCAACGCAAGACCAAGATCCTCCCAATGCAGAGACTCCCCAAGATCATCAAAATCGTCAAAGAAATCAGACTTTCCCTTCGCAGGTTTCCACGCCTCCCAGCAGAGAATCAAATCAACCGGGCTGGATCCAGCAAGTCGGAAAACAGGCTTTAAGCCTAAAACCCGGGACGAGCCTTGTGACGCGGTATCGGACCGACCGCGGATCAAGCCGGCACGCCTATCGGCGGCTCAAGAACCCGTCTTCTCCGGCTCCTCCAATCTCAAGCCTCATCTTTTCGGACTTGCAGCGATCCTCTTATCGCTTTATGATGATATGCGATGAAGGTTTTGGGCGCGATCATTTTGGCTTTCGCGATCCTCGGAGGTCCGCACAACGGCCCGGGACAGGAGGGCGCCCCTCCGATCGTTATTTGTTGTGCGGGGGACAGTATCATGCGGCCGGTGCCTGTTCACCTGAGGCTCCTGCTGAAGGAAGAGTCGAAAAGGCCGTTCCAGGTCAAGGATTGGGCGCAGGGCGGGCAGAGCAGCGAGACCTTTCCGTCCTTTCTCCGTCAGCGCTGGGAGAACTGGAAGAACGTTAGGCCGGATTTCATCATCATCCAAATCGGTACCAATGACGCCGCCCCCATCCTCCAGGGGAAATATGGCCCGGATCGGTTCAATGAAAACCTCACCGGCATCATCCGAACATTTAAGAGCCTGAGAGGGGGGATCGCCCCGGCCCCGCGCATCCTCATGGCCACAACGCTCTTGTTCAAGGAAACTCCGGATTACGAAGAGAAAAACCGGATCATCCAGAACATGATCAACCCGGCCATCCGGAAAATCGCGGAGCAGGAAGGCGCGGCCCTGGTGGACAATTATTCCGTAATGGCCGGCCGGCCCGACTTCTATGATCCCGATGGCGTCCATCCTAATACCGAAGGAGAAAAAGCCATCGCCCGGAATTGGCTGCGGGCGATCAAAAAAGAATGGACCAGAAATTATTAATCCCCGGAATCCGTAAAGTGATCGTCAGACCGGAGCTAGCCTGCATTATTCATAAACCGGACGGCATATGGGGGACGGCCGGAATGGACTCGCTCCCGAAGTCCCACTATGGTCGCTTCGTCCATCCCGGCCGTCCCCCTGGGTGGGCATGGCGATTCCGGCTTTTTTACGCGAGATATGTGAATAATGTAGGCTTATATAAATGCATCAATTATTATTATGATGTCATCGAGAGCGACCGAAGGGAGCATGGCGATCTCGAGTTTTCTATATGGAACCCGGTTTATGAATAATGCAGGCTAGATGCTTCGGCCAATAGGAATGATGATTAAAATTATTGAGAGGCGAGGCTTGCCGTGAGATGCGAAAAATGGTGCTGGGCACTTTCCCTCCTTATTATGACCAGCTTTGGGACATGTTCGAAAAACGGTCCGGACAAAAAAGATATACAGAGTCCGGTTCCGAACGCCGATAGCCTTAAAGCCGAAGTCGCTTTTGACGGAGAAATTGTTTTCCAGTCCGACATGGACGGCGATAATGAAATCTATCTTCTCACCTCAAAAGGGGTGAAGAAACTCACCGACAACGCCTGGAGCGACGAATACCCGAAGTGGTCGCCCGACGGCAAATGGGTCGCCTTCACCTCGAACCGGACGGGGAATTTCGATGTCTATATCATGAATGAGGACGGGGAGCAGGTCCGGCAAATCACCTCGGGCCCTCGTGATGAAGTCGAGCATGCCTGGTTTCCGGACGGCCGGAGGATTGCTTATACGGAAGAAGTCAAGCGGCCTTTCGGAAAAAGCTATGCTCTCTGGGCGGTGGACCTCGGGAGCCGGGTAAAAAGCCGCCTCATGCCGGATTTCCAGGGGTCGAACGCTCTCCCGGCTTTCTCGCCCCGCGAGCCTCTCATGGCCTTTACCGGAAAGAAAACCATGGGTTGGGATGTTTTCGTCTATAATTTGGAGACGAAAGCCGTAAAAAATTTGACGGATAACGGCAAGACCTGCCGGCCCGATTTCTCGGCCGACGGCTCCCGGATCGCCTATGTCTCTCACGAGTCCGACGGCAAGGGCGATATCTGGATGATGGGCCGAGACGGCGGCGGAAAAACCCGGCTCACCCTGCGGGACGATTCCTATGATTATTTCCCCTGCTGGTCTCCGGACGGCCGATCGGTGCTTTTTTGTTCGAACACGAAAAGCATGTACGCCGAAAAAGGCGACTGGGATCTCTATCTTGTGGATGTTGAGACCGGCCGGGTCGCGCTGTTTTTCAAGAGCCCCGGCCGCGATGTCTTTCCCGACTGGAGATGAAGCGGGCGGCGCCGAGCCCGCCGCGCCTCATGACATCTTGTTGAAAAGGAATTTCCAGAGGTATTCCCTGGGAACGCCGAAGAATTGTTTGCGCCGGACGCGGTCGCACTTGGAGCAGGTTTCCAGGTCCCGGATGTCCCGGCCGACCATTTTCTCCCTTAGCCGGACGGCCCTCTCATTGTTCCAGATTTGGACTAGAGCGGCGTCCCGGACGTTCCCCAGTTTGTAATAGCCGAAGAAATCCTGCGTGCAGGGCAGCACGGTGCCGTCCCAGAGGACGATCAGCGCCTGCCAGAGGAAAGTGCAGGGCGAAAAATGTCTGGACGTCTTCAAACCACCGACCTCGCCCGCCCAGTTGTGCATCTCCTTGACGATGAGCCGGTCCAGCGGGAGCCCCTTGAACCGGTCCAGGAAAGCCTTTTTTGCGGCCGGGTCGATCCGGCTGTAGAGGTCGGGGAAATCGATGAGCTCGAGGATCGCGACGGGAGTCTTCGACTTGAGTTCCTTTTTGATCTCTAAAAATCTAAGAATGTTCCCAACCGTCTTCTCGAAGCTGCCGTTGATGCGGATACTTTCGTAAGACTCTTTGTCGTAGCCGTCGAAGGAGAAGGAAATGTCGTCCAGGCCGGAGGCGATGAGCGCGCGCGCCTTCTCCTCGTCGAGCACGGTGGCGTTGGTATGGAGCTCGGTCTTGAGGCCGGCTTGATGGGCATAGCGCGCCATCTCGAAGAATTGCGGGTGAAGGAGGGCTTCGCCCCGATGGTAGAGATGAACGTCATGAGCGAATCCGGCGGCCTCGTCGATGACCTTCTGGAAAAGGCCGAGGTCCATGAATCCCTTGTCCTCTTCGGCCAGCTCCTTGTTGGGGCACATGACGCAGCGCAGCGTGCAGTGGCTTGTCGGCTCGACCCAGAGCCGGAGGGGCGGGTAGGGAAGCAAGGTCCTCTTTTTCTTGTAGCTGATGAAGATGTCGATCAGGCGACGGTAATAGCGGGCACTTGTCACGATTTCCAATCCTCAACCTTCGGATTCCCCCCTTTTATACCATGCCGGCCTGGTTCCTTCAACCCTGCGCCACGCGACCCCTCCATTGATCATCGGGGGTTATCCCCCACTGAATATCATGTCATAAAGCGCCTTGAACAGGCTCGGCTCCAGCTCTTCCCCCCGGACACGGCGGCTGAGGCCGAAATGGTCCAGCGCAGCATTGGCTCGAGACAGGTCATAACCGGCGGATTTCAGATTGTTGGCGAGCGTTTTCCGGCGCTGTAAGAAGGCGGTCCGGAGGAATCTCCGGAATCTCGTCTCGTCCGGGATTTCGACCAGCAGCTTATGCCGCCGGACGAGAGAAACAAGGGCGGAATCGACCCGCGGAGGCGGCGAAAAGGAATGGGGGGACAGCCGGAGCCGGATGCGCGGCTCGAAGAAAATCCGGAAGAGGATGGATAATGGCGCATAGTCCTTCGATCCCGCTTCGGCCGTGACGCGCTCCGCCACTTCCCTCTGGAGCAGAAATACGCAGGACTCGAAGAGGTGCTTTTCGTCCAGGACTTTGAAGAGCAGGGGCGAAGAGATGGAGTAAGGAAGGTTGCCACAGAGCTTGATCCGCCCGCGGAAAGCGGGCTCGCTGGCCGCCAGGCCGGCGAAGTCCAGTTCCAGCACGTCGCCTTCCACGATGGTCAGGTTGGGGAGGTTTTTCCCGCGGAGCGAAGGGATGAATGATGGATCCTTCTCGATGCCGATGACCCGGCCGGCCCGGCCGGCCAGCAGGAAAGTCAGCGCTCCCTTTCCCGGTCCGATCTCGATAACGAGCTCGTCCGGATGCGGGTCGATGATATCAACGATTTTGTGGAGGGCGGAGCGGTTGACGAGGAAATGCTGGCCCAGGGCCTTTCGCTTGTTCATTTAATGGCTTTGAGGCCGGAGGCGGTGTACATCTTCTTGAACTTCAGGGCCATGACCAGGGTTTCGACGAGCGTGAGGAGGGTCAGCTTGGTCCGGCCTTTACGCCGGTCGATGAACTCGATGGGGATTTCGATGATTTTATAGCCCAGAAGGAAGGTTTTATAGAGAATTTCGAGGACGATCGAGGGGCCGACCGAGATCAAATCGTCCAGGTCGACCCGTTCCAGGACTTCTCTCCGGAAGCAGCGGAAACCGGAAGAGACGTCCCTGACGGGGATATGGAACCGGGAACGGATAAAAGCGCGGACACAGATCGTGACGAATTTCCGGATGAAGTTCCGGTCGGTGTCCTTCCCGCCCGTGACGAAGCGGGACCCGAGGACGAGGTCGTAGTCCGCGACGGCGGCCAGGAGATCGGGGATGAAGCGGGGCTGGTGGGAGAAGTCGCCGTCCATTTCGACAACCAGGTCGGCGCCAAGCTCCAGGGCCTTCTTGAATCCGTCAATCCCCGCTGCGCCCCTGCCCCTTCTTTTCTTCCGGATCAAAACGTGGACGCGCGGATCCCGCTCGGCCATCTCCTCGACGATGAGCCCGGTGCCGTCGGGTGAGTTGTCGTCCGCCACCAGGACCTGGAGGTCATGATCAACGGGAAGCCTCAGGATCTCCTCGACCAGCTCGCGGATGTTCTCCCGCTCGTTGTATGTGGGGATCATGATGACAGCGCGTTGGGAATGTCCGGTGTTCATATGGGGTCAGACGAGTTTTTCGATTTCCTGGAAGACCTGCTCGACAGTGATTCCCTTCATGCAGGTCATGTCCTCGCATGTCTGTTTGTAGCAGGGCGAGCAGCCGGTGCCGGCGAAGAGCTTCGCGCCGCGGCCGTAGAGGTCGATCTCCTGCGGGCAGGTGGGCCCGAAGAGGGCGACGACATTCTTTTTCAGGGCGATGGCCAGGTGCATGCCCAGCGTATCCGAGCAAACGACCACGTCCATGAGAGAGAGGAAGCCGGAGAACTCCCGGAGGGAGTTGTCGTGCCCTGTATTGATCGCCTTGCCCTTGGACTTTCTCTCCAGCTCCCGGTTGAACGCCGTCTCCCTCGCGCCGCCCAGCAGGAAAACGTTCGCGCCGAGGCGGTCGTGGAGGAGGCCGATGAGCTTGAGGTAATAATCTTTGGGCCACTGCTTGGTCTCGAATTTATTGCCGGCGCCCGTATTGAGCCCGACGGCCGGTTTCTTGCCGGAGATTCGGCGCTTCTTGAAGAACCGGCGGGCCTTTTCCAGGTCCTCGTCGGTCAGGACGAAGATATACTCATCGTGCCGATAAGGAATTTCGGCGGCCTCGTGGACGATCTCCTGGTAGGTCTTCCGGTTCTGACGGAATTTCATCGGGTCATCCACGCCCAGGCGGTAGGCGTATTCGGACGCCGGGTTAAAGATCATGAGGTTGCCGTGCCTGTTCATCCCGAATCCGTATTTTTTGGCCGCCGTGATCCTGGTGGCCAGCGAAGTGAGGCCGGGCTCCTTATCAAGCGAGATGAGGACGTCGAACTTTTCGGCCGAGAGCGCGAGGACGTTTTCCAGGTCGAAGGCGTGGATACGGTCGATGTAGGGGTTGTGGAGGACCAGGTCGACGCTTTCCTTGTCCACGAGCCAACTGATGAAACTCCGGGGGTACTTTTTCTTCAGGCCGGGGAGGAGGGGTGTGGTCCTCAGGACGTCGCCCTGGGCCCGGCCTTTGATAACGAGGATGTGCGCCGCAAAGGGTTCGTAATGTGGACAGCCCTCGCAGATGAGCTTGAACCTGCAGGGTTTGTCGCCCTTGAAATGGATGCAATCGGCTTTCAACATCGTGTCATCCGCTTTTCGGCGGCTTTGGTGATTCTTATTTATGCCATAAGTTCCCCATAAAGACAAGCATAAATCATCCAGGAGTTACCCCGTTTTTTATTATAACGGAAAACCGGGTCCTGTCACGGCCGGGCCCATAACACCCTCGCTCAAGACCCACCCACCCGCCACCATGAGCTTCGGGTGTTATGGGCCCGGCCGCGCCACCCGGACGCCGGTCTCAGACTGATATTTTATTTTTATTGCATTTCGTTGTCCTTCAGGGAGTTCCATAAATTATAAATAAAAAAATGGGGTAACTCCTGTAACCTGCATTATTCTTAAATTTAGGGTTGGAGAGAGGGAATCGATGAATGCTTCAAGGGGGAAGGCCGGAATGGACGAAGCGACCATAGTGGGACTTCGGGAGCGAGTCCATTCCGGCCTTCCCCCCATATGGAACCCGGTTTATGAATAATGCAGGTGTAAATCATCCCTGCGATGCCTTCGATGAGATGGAGATTAGTTTTTCTGCGCAATGAGGACGATGTGGGGATACCAGTAGCCGCGGTCCAGGCGCTCGGTTCGGACCGTAAAGCCGTGCCGCCTCAGGGCGTCCTCCCATTCGGCGGCGCTCCGGAAATTGAACTTCTCTCCCAGGGTGAAGCCGATGACCTTGACGGCCAGGGTCTCCTGGAAGAGGTTCCAGAAGAATTTCCAGCGGGGCCGGTTGTCCATTTCCTTGATGATGAGGCAGCCGGCCGGGGGAAGCGATTCGGAGCATTTGCGGATGATATCGTCCTGGGCACCGGGCGGGATGAGGTAGAGGACATCGATCAGGCAGAAGATATCCGCGGACGGATAGTCCATCGCGACGATGTCCCCCACTCGGAACCGGGCAGCAGAACCCGGGCCGGCGATCTTCTCCGCAACCAAAATTTTTTTCGGGTCGAGGTCGAAGCCCACGATGCTCCTGGATTTGGATCCCAGGCTGAGGATGAAGGAGAAGAGCCCGTTGCCGCAACCCAAGTCCACCACGCGGCCGGAGGCGGGGAAGAACGTCTCAACCTGAAGAAGCGGGCAGATCTTGAACTTGATGCGGAGATAAGCCCTGGTCAAGAAACCGGAGGTTTTATACAGGGCGTAAACATCTTTTTTAGCGACCATTGCCGAAAATCCTCTTGACGTTCATTTTCCACCGCCGGTTAAGACAGCGATGTTCATCCGCGGTCCCGCGGCTGACCGGACCGGCGATTCCGTTTATTCTTTTCCAGCGAGTCTCGGGCTGGATGTCATCCGCTGTCATGAAAGATAATGATCATACCAGAACTGGAAAATGACCAGCGGCCAGAGGAGCTGGCGGTGGTTATGCATCCCCTTGAGGTGCTCGGACAGGATTTTTTCCACGTAGGCGGCGTTGAAGAAGCCGTGTTTCTTCAGCTTGGACGGCGAAAGCACATCCTGGACGAATTCCCGCAGCTCGTGCTGGATCCAGACGCCGAGCGGAATGTCGAATCCGATCTTCTTCCGGGTCAGGATCTCCGGCGGCAAGACCTTGGCCATGGATTTTTTGAGAATGTATTTCGTGGTCAAGCCCTTCAGCTTCAGGCCGGCCGGGATCGAAGCGGCGAACTCGATGAAAGTGTAATCAAGGAAGGGAACGCGAATCTCGAGGGAATTGGCCATGCTCATACGGTCCACCTTGACCAAGAGGTCGTCCTGGAGGTAGAGCTTGATGTCCAGGTAGCCGAGCCGGTCGAGCATGTCGCCTTGCGGCGCGTTTTGCGCGTGGAACCGGACGGGTCCAAAAGGATCCTCCCGGAGGCGGCTGTTGAGCTCCGCGGAAAAAAGCTTGGCCCGCTCTTCGGGCCGATAGGCGCCCCACCAGACGAAGTTGGCGATTTCCGGGGGGAAGTCGATCCCGGACAGGAATTTCTTGGCTTTGAACTCAAAGCTGAGCCGCTTTCTCGAAGCGGGGAACCGTCGCACCACCTCCCGGACCGGCGCCCGGAGAAGGTTCGGGACCTTGCGGTAGAGCCGGCCGATTTTGTAAGCTTTATAGGTGTCGTAACCGCCGAAAAGCTCGTCCCCGCCGTCGCCGGCCAGGGCGACCGTGACATACCGTCGCGCCAGCCGGGAGATGATGAACGTCGGGATGACGGATGCATCGGCCAGCGGCTCGTCCAGGTATTTCATCAGAAGCGGTACGAGCTCCTTGACCTGGCCCGACTCGACCGTGAATTCCGTGTGTGTCGTGCCCAGGAATTCAGCCACGCGCCGGGCGTAGCCGAGCTCGTTGAAGCTTTTCTCCTTGAAGCCGATGGAGAAGGTCTTGATATCGGACGCTCCGGTTTCCTTCATCAGCGCTGTGACCGTGCTCGAGTCTATGCCGCCGCTCAGGAAGACACCCAGCGGCACGTCGCTGATCAGCCTCATCCGGACCGATTCGCGGAGCCGGCGGCGGATTTCCTCGGCGTAATCCTCCTCGGTGCGCGGCTTTTCCGGGCGTCGGAAGGAAAGGTCCCAGTAGTTGCGGATCTCGCTCTTTCCGTTCTCCAGGATCATCATCTGGGCAGGCAGAAGCTTCCGGACGCCCTTGAAGATGGACCGGGGCGCCGGAATATACTCGAAGGTGAAGAATTGGGAGAGCGATTCGACGTCGAGCTCCCTGGGAATGCCTGTCTGGAGCAAGGACTTGATCTCCGAGGCGAAATAAAGCCGGCCGTTGAGATGGAGGTAATGGAGAGGTTTAACGCCCACGCGGTCGCGGACCAGGATGAGCCGCTTCCGTTTTGTGTCCCAGAGGGCGATGGCAAACATGCCGTTGAGTTTTTTTACGAAGTCCGGGCCCATCTCCTCGTAGAGGTGGACGAAAACCTCGGTGTCGGTGTTGGTAGAAAAGGTGTGGCCCCGGGAAAGGAGATCTTTTTTAAGCTCGGGGAAGTTATAGATCTCGCCGTTGTAAATGGTCCAGACGGTTTTATCCTCGTTGGCGATCGGCTGTCGGCCGGTCACAAGGTCGATAATGCTCAAACGCCGCATGCCCAGGGCGACGTTGTCGTCGAAGTAGAAGCCGTCTTCGTCGGGTCCCCGGTGGATGATGACGCTGCACATGGCCTTGACGGCGTCCCGGGCCGATATCCCGAGGCCGCTTGTGCTGTAAATGCCGCAGATTCCGCACATGAAAATATCTGCTGACATATTATCAGGATGGGATTTGTTGTCAAGGAGGCCTTATCTGCCAAATTTTCGTGTGCTTTTGCCAAAAAAGCTCCTTGATTTATAGGGGCGGGGCGTAATATGATTTTTTGCGAAAACCGAATGATCAGAGCCATTATTAACGCCGATGATTTCGGGCTGTCCCGGGGCATCAACGACGGCATCCTCCTCGCCCACCGGAAGGGCATCCTGACCAGCGCCACCCTGATGGCCAACATGCCGGGATTCGATCATGCCGTGGGGCTGGCCAAAGACAATCCGGGGCTCGGCGTCGGGATCCATCTCAACATCGTCCGGGGGAAGCCGCTGTCTCCGCCGGACGCCGTTTCAACGCTCATCACTCCGGAGGGCCTGTTCCCGGCCGACATGCCCTTCCTCCTGAGAAAGATCGGGAAGAAAAGCGTGCGGCCGGAGGAAATCGAGCTGGAATTCCGGGCCCAGATCGAGAAAACGCTGGCCGCCGGCGTCCGCATCAGCCACCTGGACAGCGAGAAGCACGCCCATACCATCCCCCTGGTCTTCGGCACGGCCCTGAAGCTCGCTGCCGAGTACAACATCCGCCGGATCAGGTTTATCAATGAGGTCTGCCTGACCTTCCCGCTGGCCCAGTCCCTGAAGTCCTGGTTGATTTCCTACTGGTGTTCTTCCATGAAGAAGAAGATTCGCAAGAGTGGTATAATGATCACCGATCGGTTTTACGGCTTATGCAAAAGCGGCCGGATGAACGCAGCGCGGCTCAAAATTATTCTGAAGAGCCTGGGCGAGGGAACGGCCGAGATCATGGTTCATCCTGGGTTCGTCACTCCCGAGATGGCGGACCTGGAGCCCATGATCGGCTCGTATTACATCAACAAGTTCCGGGAGGCCGAGCTCAAGGCCCTCCTGGACGACGGGCTGATGGAGATCGTCCGGGCCCGGGACATCCGGCTGATCAATTTTCATGAGTTGAGAGACGATGGACAACACAAAACAAAGACTTGACCTGTCGATCATCGTGCCCTTCTTCAACGAGGAGGACAACGTCGAGGGGCTTTACGCGCGCCTGAAGAAGGTGCTGGGAACATTGGGGCTGTCCTACGAGATCATCTTTGTGGACGACGGGAGCCGCGACCGGACCCCCGAGATCCTGGCCCGCCTCTACGACGAAGATCCCGGTCTTCATGTCATCCGGCTGCGCCGGAACTCCGGCCAGACCGCGGCCCTGCAGGCGGGATTCGATTTCGCCCGGGGCGAAATCGTCGTCTCCATGGACGGCGACCTACAGCACGCTCCCGAGGAAATCCCCCTGTTCCTGGCCAAGCTCGATGAAGGCTATGATATCGTCAGCGGCTGGCGGAAGCGTCGGGTGGACAACCTCTTCCTGAGGAAGATCCCTTCGCGGGCGGCCAACTGGATCATGAAGAAGCTCTCCAACGTCGACATCCACGACTTCGGGACCACCTTCAAGGCCTACCGCAAGGAGGTCATCAAGGGCGTCCAGCTCTACGGCCAGCTCCACCGCTTCATCCCGGCCTTGATCAGCCGGAGCGGGTTCCGCATCACCGAGATCCCCATCTCCAACATCGTCCGGCAGAAGGGCAAGTCCAAGTATGGGCTGAGCCGCGTGCGACGCGTTTTCTTCGACCTTCTGACGGTCAAGTTCATCATCAGTTTCATCGACCGGCCCCTGCAGATCTTCGGCCTGATCGGCCTGTTCTTCGGGGGGGCGGGCTTTCTCATCGCCCTGGTCCTGACCCTGGGCTTCTACGCCTTCGGCTGGTCCATCCGGGAGAACATGGGCAACCTCGTCCTGAGCGTATTCCTGATCATCCTGGGCGTTCAGTTCATCATGACCGGGCTGCTGGCCGAGATCATCTCCCGCATCTATTTCACGACCCACAAGATCAAGATTTATTCCATCGGCGAGGTCAAGTCCCGCCGGGACCCGAAGAGCCTTGACGAGGGGGTCTGATGGCCAACGAATTTTACAGCAGCACCCAGAAAGAGCTCCTGTCTCGAAAAAAATCCGTGATGTCGAAATATTCGGACGTATTTCTGGGCCGGAAAAGCTTCTGGGTGTTTCTCAAATACGAGGTGATCACGTTCCTCTTTTCCTGGGTGCCGGGCGCGGCGGGCTTCGCGCTCCGAAGAGTTTTCTACCGTTTTCTCCTGAAGAAAGTCGGCCGGCGCGTGGTTTTCGGCCGGAATATCACTCTTCGGCATCCCCATAAGATCTTCCTGGGCGATAACTGTCTCATCGACGACAATGTTGTCCTGGACGCCAAGGGCGAAGAAAATGAAGGCATCCGCATCGGCGCGAACGTCTATGTCGGCCGCAACACCATCCTGAGCTGCAAAGAAGGATCGATTTATCTCGACGATTATTGCAACATCTCCTCAAATTGCAGCCTTCTCTCAGAGACCGAGATCCGGCTGGGCAAACACTGTTTCCTGGCCGGGCACTGCTACCTGGTCGCCGGAGGGAACCATGTGTTCGACGATATCTCGACGCCGATCATGTTCCAGCCCTCGATCTCGAAAGGCGGGATCAAGATCGGGGATGATGTCTGGCTGGCCGCCGGCGTGATTGTCCTGGACGGCGTCAGCCTCGGTAACGGATGCGTCATCGGCGCCGGGTCGGTCGTGCACCGGTCGCTGCCGGCCTACACCGTGGCCCTTGGAAATCCCGTGCAGAAGATCAAGGTTCGTGGAAAAAACGCAGAATCAGGGCCTGTCGAAATCGAGCGCTGAAAAGAGGGGACTTCTTCAGGCGGAGACGATTCTCCGGGGGAGCCAAAATGAGCGGGGTTGAATTCCCCCGGCGAATGCCCAGCCTGCATTATTCATAAACCTGGTTCTATATGGGGGGAAGGCCGGGATGGACTCGCTCCCGAAGTCCCACTATGGTCGCTTCATCCATCCCGGCCCTCCCCCTTGAAGCATTCATTGATTCCGTCTCTCCAACTTAAAATTTATGAATAATGCAGACTAGAACCGTCCCCATAAAAAAAGGGGATCTTTAGATCGCGCGGCGCTGTGTTTTACAACCAGCCGTTTTCGCGATACCAGGCGACAGTCCGAGCCATGCCTTCGGCGAAATCCGTTTTGGGTGAAAGCCCGAGCTCTTCCGCAGCCTTGTGGATGGACAGGGGCTTGGAATGAAGGAAAAAGCTGAGCTTGCCGCGGGTCAAGGGCGCCTCCTTTTTGAGCGGGGCCCAGAGCGTTTCCAGGACGGCCGCCGCGGCCTTCGCGGGGAGGGCCGGAAGGATGAAACGCGAGATGCGCGTCCCGAGCGCCTTCGCGATTCCCTCGCACATCTCACGGACGGTCATGGGGCGCGGACCGGCGATGTTGTAGACTTCGCCGGGACGGCCCTTCTCTGCGCAGAGGATGGCCCCTTCGACAAGGTCCCCGACATGGATCGGCGTCTGCCGTCCTCTGCCCCCGGCCACGAGGAAAAACCGTCTCTTCGCGATCGTCTTGATGAGCTTGAAACTCCGGCGGTCCCGCGGGCCGTAGACCCAGCCGGGACGCACAATGGATACGTTAAGGCCTTCTTCCGCCGAACGTCTTGCGAGTTCCTCGCCGCCCAGCTTGCTCCTGTCATAAACGGTGAGCGGAGCCGGCGGGTATTTTTCATCCGCAATGTCGCCGTCCTTGACGGCGCCCAGGACGCCGGCCGAGCTGAAGTGGACGGTTTTTTTCACGCCCAGCTCCCTCACAGCCCGCAGCACGTTTTCCGTGCCCCCGGAATTGATCAGGAAGAATTCCTCTTCCGAGATGAGCGATCCCCCCAACGCCGACGCCAGGTGAAAAACGGCGTCCGCGCCTTTCATGGCATACTTGAGTCCGTCGAAATCCGTAATGTCACCCCGGCGGAATTCGATGCCGCTCAGACTAACGGCGGGCGCGGTCAGATCGAAGCCCCGTGTCTGCCAGCCGCGGCGGACCAGCGCTTCCATGAGATGCGTCCCGATGAACCCTGATGCTCCTGTGACGAACGCTTTCATGGCCGTCAATCCTTCCCCGATGGCGTCCCTGCCGCGATGTCCAGGACCATGGTGATTTTCTTGAGATATTCCGGATAAACGTATTTTTTTTCCGCCAGTGCCCGGGCCGCCGCGGCCCGGCGCTGAGCTTCTTCTTGCGTGAGGCCGAAGGAAATCCCTTTTGCCAGGCTCTCAGGGTCCGGCTCGGCCAGGAGGGAAATTTCAGGAGTCAATACCTGGGTGTGGGTCCAGAGATTCGTAGCGACAAAGGGTTTTCCCGATTTCAAGAATGAGTATATCTTGAGCGGCGTGTTGGTCCCGGAAAGCCTGGGCGACACGAGGACATCCGCGGCGGAAATAAAGAGCGGGACCTCGGAGGGCGGGACCTTTTCCACGAAAACGACCCGGGAGGCGATGCCGAGCTCAGCCGCCTTCCGTCTCATCTCCTCGAGCTCGACGCCGGTCCCGCCGAGGAGCACGAACACGGCCGGTTCTTTGACTTTAGCGGCCGCCTCCAGGAGGAGCGGGATGCCCTGATAGTGCTGGAAGTTCCCGGCGTAGAGGACGATCTTCTCCCCGCGGGGAGCGAGCGCCCGGCGTTTTTCCCCGACAGCTTGCTCTGAATACCGGGGCGAAGGGAAATCCAGGAAGTTCTCGATGAGCACGGCCTTGTCCCCGAATCCCCCTCTCTCCACCTGATTCTGAAGGTCTCGGCAGATGACGATAATGGACCGCGAATTCTTCAGGATGAAGCGTTCCATGCGGTTAAAGACAGCTTTAAGAATCCTTGAGCGCGAGAAGTTGAAATTCTCAAGCTGCTGGGGAAGGCTGGAGTGCATATCGTAGAGATGGGGCTCCTTCCATAATTTGCTCAGGACGACGCCGAGAAACGCGCCTTCCTCGTGGGAGAAAACGAGGTCGTAGCGTTTCCGGATCAGACGCCCCGCCGCCCGGCAAAACAGCAGGAAATCGAGCGGCAATTTGGCCAAGGAGGGTCCGATATTGATCTTCCGGATGAAAAAGAGCTTCGGCGTCCTATAGATTTTCAAGCCGGGAAAAAGCTTGTCTTCACCCAGGTGGTAGGTCACAAGGTCGACTTCATGTCCCAGGTCGGAAAGCGCTCGGAGCCGGAAATAGACGCTGATGGGCGTGCCGCGCGGCTGGAAAAACGGCTCGGGGGCCAGCATCAGGATTTTCATCGGCCCGGTCTAACCTGCATTATTCATAAACCTGGTTCCATATGGGGGGAAGGCCGGGATGGACTTGCTCCCGAAGTCCCGACATGGTCGATTCATCCATCCCGGCCTTCCCCCTTGAAGCATTCATTGATTCCGTCTCTCCAACTTAAAATTTATGAATAATGCAGGCTAAACGCGTTCCTCGGGCTCGGAATCGAGGATCTCGCGCACAAAATAGATGTTCTTTCCCGTGGATTCGTGGTAGGTGCGGACCATGATCTCGGCCAAAAGCCCCAGCACGACGAACTGAAAACCGATGACCATGAGCAAAATAGCCAGGAGCAGGAGCGGCCGGTTGGCGAGACTTATCTTGAGGATCAACCTCTGGTAGGACAGGTACAGGCCGATCAGGAACCCGGCGAGCCCGCTCGCGAGTCCCAGAAGGCCGAAGATCTGGAGGGGCCGGGTCGAATAGCTCAGCATGAATTTGACGGTCATGATGTCGAGCAGAACTTTGGGGGCCCGGGTCAGGTTGTACTTCGATTTACCGCGGAGTCGCGGCCGGTGGTTGACCGGGACCTCGGCGATGGAGATGCCCATGCTGCTGGCGATAGCCGGGATGAAGCGATGGAGTTCGCCGTAAAGCTTGATATTCTTGATGACCTCGCGGCGGAAGGCTTTGAGCGTGCAGCCGTTGTCGTGGAGCTTGACCCGGGTGATCCGGGAGATCAGCCAGTTGGCGCATACGGACGGAAGAAGCCGGGTGAGGAACCTGTCCCGGCGGTTCTTCCGCCAGCCGCTGACGACATCGAAACCTTCCTCGATTTTTTGGATGAGGAGCGGGAAGTCCGCCGGGTCGTTCTGCAGGTCGGCGTCCAGGGTGATGATGATGTCGCCCCGGGCGTGATCGAAACCCGCGGACATGGCCGCGGTCTGGCCGAAATTCCGGCGCAGCCGGATAACCTTAACCCGCGGGTCAAGGTTCCTGATCTCCTTGAGCCGGGCGAAGGACCCGTCCGTGCTCCCGTCGTCGATCATGAGGATCTCGAACGGCCGCCCGATCTTGTCGCAAGAATTTACGATCTGGGCGTAGAGGTCCCGAAGGTTCTCCTCTTCATTGAAAACGGGAATGACAATGGAAAGTCCGACCTTGCCGGGCGCGTTCATCGGGGGCCATATTATCACAAAGGCCACCCCCTCTTCAACCAAACGGATCGAGGGGGTTTTCCATTGTTTTCCTCATGACATTAACCTCAGTCCGGACCCGTATGAGGTCAGAGTGAGAAAAAATGCGGCCGGGATAATATTTTGTATTGCATTTTGTTTCTGTTTTTGGTAATAGATTTAGCAATTAGAAGGGAAAACAAGAAAAAGCCTTTAGGAGGCATGGGATCCAATGGAGCTCAAGAGGAGGGCTTTTCTCAAATGGGGAGGGCTGGGTCTGGCCGCGGCCGGGCTGAATCCTGAAATTTTGTGGTCGTCTCCCGGCCAAATATTCTATCCCCAGCCGGCTAAAACCCTGCTCAGCGGACAGCTCACCGATCAGGAATTCCCATTCCCCTACGATGAGTTTTTTTTCCAATGCGCCGAGCGGATTTATAACGTCCGGCCAAGAGGCGCGGGAATTTCGGGCTATAAGGCTGACCTAAGCCTGGTCCTGAAAGCGGGGAAATCGCTGGATGTCAAGATCCTGGTTGCCGAAACCCTGGACGGCCTTTCCAAAACCAACGACATTTTAAGCTTCACCGGCGTCAGGGACATCCTGGATGTCGAGCTTTTCGGCGGGGATTCCCGGCGACTCTACTACCAGGTCCTTTATCGGGAGGGGAGCGCGGCCTGGAAAGCGTTGTCCCCCAAGAGCTTCAAGCTTCCCAATGCCAATCTGGCCGGGGGTGGCGAAATCAAGGTCCTGCTCATCTCCGACGACCACACCTTCGACGACGCCGACTGTCCCGTCCCCGATACACACAAAGCCATCAAGCTGAGCGGCGATTACGTCAACGAGTTCATGAAAAAGCTGCGCTCCGATCCGAATTTCGTCCCCGATAAGCCTTTGGGAGCATTGAAAAACGGGCTGTGCCTGGCGCAGACCCTGCGCTACATCATGGCTTACGAGGATCCGGACCTGATCTTCAACCTGGGGGACACCAACGGCATCGGCGCCAGCTACAAGTGGGAAAAACTCGGCCTTCCCGCTCCGAGTCCCAATCTAACGGAAAGAGACTACGACACCATCTGCCGGATCCTCTGGCTGCGGATGCGGAAGATGTACTCCGCGCTTACGCCCTGGGTACCGATGTATATCGCCCAGGGGAACCATGACGGCGAGGAGCAATGGAACGACGCCAAGCTCAAAGCGCTCGATTGGAGAAAGAAGCTGTTCGACATGCCGAATCAGTCCACTTCTCCGGACGGCGGGAACCCGGACGGGCAATATTATGCTTTTTCCTGGGGGAGCGACGCATCGAACAGGGGCGGAGTCCGGTTCATCGTCCTCCACACCACGGCCTTTACCGGAGGAACCTATCCCACAAGTGTCGACCAGTGGACCCTCGGCCAGGAACAGCTCAAATGGTTCGAGCAGGCCCTGAAAAGCAGCGAGAAAGATTGGACATTCGCCTGCTTCCATCATGTCCTGGGCGGATGGCCGTCCGGGTCGGATGAAACCTGTAAAAATTACTGCTATGGCCGGGGCCCCTTGTTCACGGCCAGGGATTACCAGGATTACGCCAATCCCGACAGGGTCGAACAGGTGAAAATCACCCAGCTCGGCTTGGATTACGGGCTTAACGCATTTCTTTATGGCCACGACCACATTTTCAGTGAGCGCACGATCGCCAACGGCCTCAACAATAAAGGGATGCTGGGTGTTTGCGTCGGCTCGACCAAGTTCATGGGCGAGTCAACCTGGTGGAACGGCGCCTATTGGAAGAAGCATTATGGCCAGTATTCGAAAACGCCGCCCGACTTCTGGGGGCCGAGCGGCCTGACACGGCTGACTTTAAGAGCGAGTCAAGCCCGGATCGATTACATCGCGACCGGGTCCACGCCTCATTCCAATCTTCCCTCCACGGTCCGCACCGGCGCTGTGCTTTCCAGCAAAATCCTGATCAATCCGCCTCCCACCCTGGCCTCGGAGAACTCCTCCCTCCAGTTCCGGGCTGCCGAGGGCCGAGAGAAGCCGTCATCCCAGATCCTCCGCATAAAAAACGGAGGCGCTCAGGCCATGCGCTTCAGCCTTGGAAAAGACAAGACCTGGATCGACTTTTCACCGGGCGAAGGCGTCAGCTACGGCCATTGGCAGGAAATCACGGTTGAGGCGGACTCGACATCCCTGGATGAGGGGACTTATGAGGGGAACATCACTGTCGGCAGTGCGGAGGCCAGGAACGGCTCCCTGACTATCCCGGTCAGCCTGACTGTTGATCCGCCCCCTGTCCTGGCCCCCACCAATCTCAAGGGATTCCGCCTGGGCGGCACGGCCCTCTCTCCACAACAGAACGTCATCCTTTTGACCTGGCAGAACAATCCCCAGAACCGGAGGACAAATAGATTCCGCGTCTATCTCTTGGACAACAGGGGGAGTTGGAGCCTTATCAAGGAGGTCGGAATCGGAACGCCCAGCTTCTCCTTCAAGAAAGCCTCCCGTAACCGATCCTATCGCTTCGCGGTTTCGGCCGTCGATGACAAGAACAGGGAAGGTGAGAAGGCATCCGTCCTTGTGTCCTGAGGGAGGGGGGATTCGTTGACATGAAAGTAGGTTTAGGCTAGAATCCTTTCGTCATGGCGGATAAGAAGATTTTGATCGTGGATTACGACAGCCAGAGTCTTGAACTCCTGGCCGGAATCTTCAAGGGACAGAAAGTCCAGATCATCAAGGCCATGGACGGCCAGTCCGCCTATGACAAATTCAAGTCGGAAAAACCGAATGCCGTCATCTTGGAAGCCATCCTCCCCAAGATCCATGGTTTCGACTTGACGAAAAGAATTTCCCAGGAAACCCAGGGCCGGGTGCCCGTCGTCATCGTCACCGGCCTTTACCGGGGACCCCAGTACCGGCACGAAGCCCTAACCTCGTTCGGCGCCGCCGATTACTTCGAGAAGCCCGTGGACAAGGAGAAGCTGGCCGCCTCGGTCATGAGCCTGATCCAGGAAGAAGGAGACATCGACGAGGACCTGCCCGATCCCGTCGCCATTATCCAGGGCCTCTCCCGGAGGATCAAAACCCAGGTCCTGGCTCCGGAAAAAGAGTGACCAACAAGGAAAACGGGATTGATGCCCTGCCGGAAGACTATGTCTTGTTGTCCGAAGAGGCTGATATGACGAACTTGTGGACGCGCTGCAACAACTGCCAACGGATCCTTTACAAGCAGGACATTTTGGACAACCTCCACGTCTGTCCCGCCTGCCACTTCCATTTCCGGCTCTCCGCCGAACAGCGGCTCCCGCTCATGTTCGACAACGGCCAATACGCCATGATCGACGAGAACATCTATTCCGTCGACCGTCTTAAGTTCGAGGACAGCCAGAAATACTCCAAGAGGCTGGAGGACAATGTCAAAAAAACGGGCAAGTCCGAGGCGGTAACCACGGCCATCGGAACCATGGGCGGCATCCAAGTCGTCATCTCCGCCCTGGAATTCGGCTTCCTGGGGGGGAGCATGGGCTCTGTCGTCGGCGAGAAAGTGACGCGGGCGGCGGAGCTGGCGCTCAAGGAAAAGTGCCCGTTGATTATCGTCTCCTGCTCGGGCGGGGCGAGGATGCAGGAGGGAGTGCTCTCCCTGATGCAAATGATGAAGACGAGCGCGGCCCTCGGCCGGTTAGAGCAGGCCAGGATTCCCTTTATCTCGGTCCTGGCCGACCCGACCTCGGGGGGGGTGACGGCGAGTTTCGCCATGCTGGGAGATATGAACATCGCCGAGCCCAACGCCTTTATCGGATTCGCCGGGCCCCGGGTTATCGAGCAGACCATCAAGGAAAAGCTGCCCAAGGGTTTCCAGCGCTCGGAGTTTCAGTTCGAACATGGTATGGTTGATGACATCGTCGACCGGAAAAAACTGCGTCCCTATCTCATCCGCGCCCTTCGTCTTCTCCTCAACCGCTATAAATGAGAGCCTGCCGGGGTTGGACTTGCCGCCTATCAGGGCTTTCCAATCATTCGTGAAGGCTGAATCCTCCTATCCCGCCGCCTTCATCCAGGCCACGAATAGACGCAAAGAAAGAAAGGCTCAATGAACTATAAAGAGTGCCGAGAATATTTGGACGAGGTTCAGAAGTCCGGGGTCAAGTTCGGGCTCGACAGCGTCCGGACCGTCCTCCGCTCCTTCGGCCATCCTGAAGCCGAGTTCCCTTCCATTCACGTCGCGGGGACGAACGGCAAAGGATCGGTCTGCGCCATGCTCACCCGCATCCTGGCGGAGCACGGCTGGCGTGTCGGGCTTTACACGTCGCCGCACCTGGTCAAGCTGGAAGAGCGCTTCCGCATCGGGGACCGTCTCATTCCCCGCCGCGATTTCTGCCGGCTCATGACCCGGCTCAGGGAGCGGGTGGAAGACCTCGTCCGGTCCGGGGATCTGCCGACGCCACCCACCCATTTCGAGCACCTGACCTGTCTGGCCTTTATCTACTTCGCCGAACAGAAGGTGGACATCGCCGTCATCGAAGTCGGCATGGGCGGCCGGTTTGACGCGACCAACGTCATCATGCCCCTCGTTTCGATCATCACCTCGATCAGCCGGGACCACATGGAATACCTGGGGGCGACGATCGGAAAGATCGCCTTCGAGAAAGCGGGCATCATCAAGCCCGGAGTTCCGGTTGTCTGCGGGGTTCGGGGAGGGGAGGCGCTCCGGGTGATCAGGCTCCGGGCCGCGGAGCAATGGGCGCCGCTACTGCTGGTTTTTGAACGGGACGAGGCCTTACGTACCGAAAAGCGGAAGAACGGATACCGGTTTCTGTTCACCAGGGCCGGCGAGAAATACAGGTTTACGCCCGCGCTCCAGGGCGAATATCAAGGCCGGAACGCGGCCGTGGCCATCACTGCGGCCCGTGTCATCAGCGGGGCATGGAAAAGACTCAGCAAGGCCGGGATCATCCGCGGCATCGAGCATGCAAAATGGGAAGGCCGGATGGAAGTCGTCGGCCGCCGGCCGAGGATCATCCTGGACGGCGCCCACAACGATGACGGTGCCGCGGCCGTCGCCGCCTTTCTCCGCGATTTCACTCCATCTCCCCGCGTCCTGGTCTTTGCCGTGATGAAAGACAAGCCCATCAAGAAAATGGCCCGCCTGCTTTTCCCGCTGGCCGACCGCATCATCCTCACCCGGATTTCCTATGCACGGGCCGCATGGCCGGAGGACATCCGGAGGCTGGCCCCGGAGTTCTCCGGCCGGATGGTCCTTGAGCCCGACGCCGAAAAAGCGGTCCGCAAGGCCCTGGAGCTGGCGGGAAAACGCGGCACGGTCGTCATAACCGGCTCCCTATTCCTCGTCGGCGCCGTCAAGAAAAAATTTCGCCATTTTTGATCTTTGGCCCCATAAGCCTCCTTGCAATTTTGAGGCAATCGTGGTAAATTTTCCGCTTAAGATCAGGCTTGGTCATTCCAAATGCTCGATTTTGATTTAGCTGCGATAACGATTGTCTTCCTCCTCGTCTGGATTCTCGTTTTTATTTTAAACAAAATCTTTTTCAACCCGATCCGCAAAATCCGCGGTGAACGCGCTTCCCTCCTCGGCGGGAACCGGAGCGCCTTCCGGCAGGCTTCCGAAGCCCATGAACAGAATATCCAGAAAATCGAAGCGACCCTTAAATCCGCCAAGATCGCATCCGAAGCTATCCGGGACGGCCTGGAGGCGGAAGCCATGAAAGAAAAAAGCCGGATCATTTCGGGGACGAGCGTCGAGTTCCGGAACCAGGTGTTGGAAGCCCGGCAGGAGCTGGAGGAGAAAATCAAGGGGCTGAAGAAAGAGCTGGAAGCGCAAGCCGGCGGTTTCGCCGAGCACATTGAACAGAGGCTGCTGGATTGATGCCTCGTAAACGCGCTCTTCTCTTCATTCTGTGCCTTGTTCCGTTATTCCTTTTTATGTCCGCGGAGGAAGGGGCCAAACGCTCCGCGCTCGTGGACTTCATCGGAAAATCGGTGAACTTCCTCCTGCTGTTCGGGACGCTGGCCTATCTGGGCGCCAAACCCATCAAAGCGTTCCTGGAGCTCCGCTCCCTGGACATCAAGGCCGAACTGGAGGAGGCCGAGGCGTCCCGGAGGACGGCCGAACAGAAACTGGCGGAGATCCAGGAACGGATAAAAAGCCTGGAGGCGGAGGCGGCCGGCCTCAAGAAAACCGCCGAAGAGGAAGGCCGGAAAAGCCGGGCGCTCATCCTGGAGCAGGCCCGCAGGGAAGTGGAGCGGATAAAATCCCTCGCCGAACAGGATATCGACCTGCAGGTCAAGGCCGGGATCAAGGAGATCCGGGCTCATGTGGCCGGCCTCGCCGCAGGCCTGGCGGAAGAGCGTATCCGGCGGAGACTGACGCCCGAAGCCCACAAACGCCTCATCGACAAATCCATCGAAAGGCTCGACGAGCTTTATGAAAAGTCAAATCTTGGTTAAGCGATATGCCCAGGCTTTCGTCCAGGCGGTCCTGGATGAAGCCGAATTCAAAGACCTGAGCGCAGAGCTGGCGCGGTTCGCCGGGTTGCTCTCGAGGCACGGAGATCTGAAGGACGCTCTGGCCAATACTTTCCTGCCGGTGAATGCCAAGAAGGAAATCGTCCGGGAAGTGATCGAATCGGTGTCCCTGAAAGACAAGGCGGCGCGGTTCATCATCCTGCTCCTGGAACACAAACGGCTGGGCCTGCTGGCCGAAATCCTGGAGGCCATGCCGGAGCTCTGGAACGAGAGATGCGGGGTTGCGACCTTCGAGGTGAGATCGGTCGTCCCGCTGACCGATGACCAGAAAAAGGCCCTGGCGGCGAAGCTCGAAAAGCTGGAGAAAAGGCCGGTTCATCTTGAGTTCGGGATCGACCCCGAACTCGTCGGCGGGATCAGCCTGAAAAAAGGGCATATCGTCTATGACATTTCTCTCAGAAACCATTTGCTTCAACTCCGGCATAAAATGATTGAAGGGTAGAGGAGACCATGGAAATCAAAGCCGACGAAATCACCAGGATCATCCAGAAACAGATCGAAGGATATGATACCGGCGTCGACATCAAGGAAATCGGCACCGTCATCTCGGTCGGGGACGGGATCGCGCGGGTCTACGGCCTGGACCGGGCCATGTATAACGAGCTCTTGGAGTTCCCTCGGGGCGTCTTCGGCATGGCCCTTAACCTGGAGGAGGACAACGTCGGTGTCGTCCTCCTGGGCGAGAGCCACCTGGTCCAGGAAGGAGACCTGGTCAAGCGGACGCACCGCATCATGGAAGTCCCGGCCGGCCCCGCTTTGATTGGCCGCGTGGTCAATCCTCTGGGGTTGCCGCTCGACGGGAAAGGCCCCATCATCACCGACTGCCGCATGGTCGTGGAGCGGCTGGCGCCCGGCGTCGTCGAGCGCCTGCCCGTGCGCGAGCCCCTGCAAACGGGCATCAAGGCCATCGACGCCATGATTCCCATAGGCCGTGGTCAGCGCGAGCTCATCATCGGCGATCGGCAGACCGGGAAGTCTGCCATCGTCATCGACACGATCATCAACCAGAAGAACACGGGCGTTATCTGTATCTACGTCGCCATCGGACAGAAGAACTCAACTATCGCCCAATTCATCAAGACCCTTGAAGAATTCGGGGCGATGGATTACACCATCGTGGTCGCTTCCTCGGCGAGCGATCCCTCGTCGCTTCAGTTCCTGGCGCCTTATAGCGGCTGTTCTATCGGGGAGTATTTCCGTGACCGCGGCCGCCACGCCTTAGTGATTTACGACGACCTGTCCAAGCACGCGGCCGCCTACCGGGAGATCTCCCTGCTCCTGCGCCGGCCGCCCGGACGGGAAGCCTTTCCCGGGGACGTCTTCTACCTGCACTCGCGGCTGCTGGAGCGCGCGGCCAAGCTGAACGACGAGCTCGGTGGCGGCAGCCTGACCGCCCTGCCCATCATCGAGACCCAGGCCGGCGACGTCTCCGGCTATATTCCGACCAACGTCATCTCCATTACGGACGGCCAGATTTACCTCGAGCAGGAGCTCTTCAATGCCGGCGTCCGGCCGGCCATCAACGTCGGGATCTCGGTCTCCCGGGTCGGCGGCCACGCCCAGATCAGGGCCATGAAGCAGGTGGCCGGCAAGCTCAGGGGCGACCTCCAGCAATACCGCGAGCTTCTGACGTTCGCCCAGTTCGGAACCGAGTTGGACAAGATCAGCCAGGCCCAGCTCGACCGCGGCGAGCGCCTGACCGAGATCCTGAAGCAGAACCAGTATGTGCCCCTGCCGGTGGAACAGCAGATCCTGATCATCTACGCCGGAAACCGCGGTTTCCTGGACGAACTTCCCGTGAAGCTGATCCGCGCCTATGAGGCCAAACTGTATGAGTTCTTCTCCAAGAAGCATGGCGACATCCTTCAGAAGATCGCCGAGCAGAAGAAGATCGACTTGGAGCTCGAAAACGCAATTCGCTCCGCCCTGCAAGAGTTCAACGCCGGTTTCAAAGAGGAAAACGCCTGACATGCCGGCCCTCATTGACCTTCGACGCCGGATCAAGAGCGTCAAGAACACACAGCAGATCACCAAGGCGATGAAGACCGTCTCCACGGCCAAGTTCAAGAAGGCCCAGAGGACGCTCTTGGAAGGCCGGCCCTACTGGCACAACTCGCCCGCCCTGGTCGGCTGCCTGGCCTCTTGGGCTGAGGAATGCAAATCGCCGCTCTTCGATGAGCGGGAGGAACGGCGAATCCATGTCGTCGTTATCACCTCGGACAAAGGCCTCTGCGGCGCTTTCAACTCGAACCTCATGGCCAAGACGCAGACTTTTCTTAGAGAAAAAGCGAAAACGTCCGAAGTGAGACTGATGCTGGTCGGCAAGAAAGCCGTGAATTACTTTAGAAGGCAACCCTACGCGGTCGAGCTGGCTTATACCGATAAAATAGAAAAAATTTCCCTCGGGGAGTTGAAAAAGATCGGCCGGGACATGATGCGGCTTTACGCCTTCCAGAAAACGGACGGGGTCTATATCGCCTACAACGAATTCAAGTCCATCCTGGCGCCGCGGATCATGCTGGTCCGGCTCCTTCCCATTCCTGTCCCCGAGGAAGAGACCGCCGGCTCCGTGGTCCCCGACTGGGAACCGGGCGAAGCGAAGCTTCTCGAATATCTGCTCCCGCTCTATGTGGAGAGCCAGATCTACCACGCGTTTTTCGAGTCCCTGGCCGCGGAGCAGGCGGCCCGGATGATGGCCATGGAAAACGCCACGCGCAACGCCGAGGAGCTCATCTCGGACCTGATCCTGATCCTGAACAAGATCCGTCAGGCCTCTATCACCAAGGAGCTGCTCGAGATCATGACCGCCGTCGAAGCCATGGCCAAATAAGAAGATAGGGAGAGACATATGATGAAACCGCATTGCGACCCGCCCGAGGGACGGGTTGTCCAGGTCATCGGCCCTGTGGTCGATATCGAGTTCAAGAATTGCGAGCTTCCCGAGATTTACGACGCTATCCGTATAACCAGTGAAGGTATTGATACTCCGATCCCCGTAGACATCATCGTCGAGGCCGAACAGCACATCGGCGAGGACAAGGTTCGTTGCGTGTCCATGCACCCGACCGACGGGCTGGCGCGCGGCATGAAGGCCATAAGCCTTGGCGGTCCCATCCAGGTTCCGGTGGGCGAGGAGACCCTGGGCCGGGTGATGAACGTCATCGGCGAGCCCGTCGACCATCTGGGTCCCATCCTGTCCAAGAAGAAGTATCCCATCCACCGGCTCGCGCCTCTTCTCGATCAACAGTCCACCAAGCTGGAGATGTTCGAGACCGGCATCAAGGTTATTGACCTCATGCAGCCCTTCCTCAAGGGCGGGAAGATCGGCCTGTTCGGAGGAGCGGGCGTGGGCAAGACGGTCATCATCATGGAGCTCATCCACAATGTCGCCAAGAAGCACGGCGGCTACTCGGTCTTCGCCGGCGTGGGCGAGCGGACGCGCGAAGGCAACGACCTTTGGCTGGAGATGAAAACTTCGGGTGTCATCAATAAGACGTCCCTGGTCTACGGCCAGATGACCGAGCCTCCGGGAGCCAGGCTCCGGGTCGGGCTGACCGCGCTCTCCGTGGCCGAGTATTTCCGGGACGAGATGAACCAGGACATCCTGCTCTTCATCGACAACATCTTCCGTTTCGTCCAGGCGGGGTCCGAGGTCTCCGCCCTCCTCGGCCGGATGCCCTCGGCCGTCGGCTACCAGCCCAACCTGGCCACCGAGCTGGGCGAGCTCGAAGAGCGGATCACGTCCACGAAGAAGGGGTCCATCACCTCCGTCCAGGCGATTTATGTGCCGGCCGACGACTTCACCGACCCCGCCCCGGCCACGACCTTCTCCCATCTCGACGCCACGACCAACCTTTCCCGCGCCCTGACCGAGATGGGGATCTACCCGGCCGTGGACCCGCTGAACTCGTATTCGCGCATCCTGGACCCCCGGGTCATCGGCGAGGAACACTATCGGGTGGCCCGCCGGGTCAAGGAGATCCTCCAGAGATACAAGGACCTCCAGGACATCATCGCTATCCTGGGGATTGAGGAGTTATCCGAGGAGGACAAGCTGTCCGTCGCCCGGGCGCGTAAAATTCAGCGTTTCTTTTCCCAGCCGTTCCACGTGGCGGAAGAGTTCACCGGAAGGCCCGGGCAGTACGTCGGCATCGAGGAAACGATCCGCGGCTTCAGGGAGATCTCGGAGGGCTTGCACGACGATACGCCCGAGCAGGCGTTTTACCTGGCCGGGAATATCGATGAAGTCGGTAAGCGCGCCGAGGAATTGAGGTCCGCGTGAGCCGGCCGGGACTGCCCTCTTCCCTCCACCTGAGGGTTATCACCTCAAAGAGCCTGATCCTGGATGCCGAGGTGGCGGATGTCTCCCTGCCCTCGCTCCAGGGCGAGCTGGGGATCCTGCCCGGACACCGGCCGCTCGTCACGGCCATCGGCAAAGGTAACCTCTCCTACCGCACGGAAAAACGGGAAGGGAAAGTCGCCGTCCAGGGGGGCGTTGCCCTGGTGCTCCAGGACCGGGTGACCGTCTTCACGGAATTGAGCCAAGATGAAAACGAACAGCCGGCTCCGGGGTGACGACGAGACGCTGGATACGTTCTACCACGGCCGCATCCTCGTCCTGCAGAAAAAAAAGGGTTACAGGTTCGCCGTCGACGCGCCGCTCCTGGCCGCCTTCATTCGCACCAGGGAGACGGATGAGATCATCGAGCTCGGCGCGGGGAACGGTATCATCTCTCTCCTCCTGAGCACCCGGCCTTTCCGGCATATCCTCTGCCTGGAAATCCAGGAAACGTTGGCCGGCCTGGCGCGGCGCAATGTGTCCCTCAACAAGCTTGAGGGCCGGATCGAAGTCCTGCATGCGGACCTGCGCGCCTTCCCGACTGACAAGAAGTTCGATGTCGTCTTTTCCAATCCGCCCTGGGTCCGCAGCTTGAAAGGGCCTTTGGGGCCTTCCCTGGAAAAAGCCATCGCCAAACATGAGATTAAATGCGATATTTTTGATATAATGCAGACGGCCGCCGGGCTGCTGAAAGCGGACGGCCGGGCGTTTTTCATCTATCCGGACAAGAGAAAAAAGGATTTTTTCGAGGCGGCGGAGAGGAACGGCCTGGGCTTCCGGAGGATGCGTGCCGTTTTGCCCCGCGAGGGGAACGCGGCCAATTTTTTCCTGGCCGAGTGCGGATTCGGCGGAGGATCCGGCGAAGAGCTTTCCCCGCTGATCATCTTCGATGAAGCGGATCGCTACACGCCGGAGATGGAACGGATTTTCGCGGGAGAAGCGAGTGCTTAAATTGCTGGGAAACCTCAAGGAAACGTACCGGTACCGGGTCCTCATCCAGAACCTGGTCTCGCGCGAGCTCAAGGCCAGATACCGAGGGACCGTGCTTGGTTTCCTCTGGTCTTTCCTCAATCCCCTGCTGCTGATGATCGTCTACACGGCCGTCTTCGGGCTCATCATCCGGCCCCGGGACCCTTCGTTTGATAACAAGCCTCTGGTTTTCGCCCTGTATCTGTTCTGCGGCGTTCTGCCCTGGCACTGGTTCGCCTCATCGACGCTCGAATCGGCCAACGTCCTGATGATCAACGGCAACCTCATCAAGAAGATCCTGTTCCCGGCCGAGATCCTGCCCGTGGTCACCGTGACCGCCAACATGGTCCACTTCCTGTTCGGCCTGCCCATCGTTCTGGTCTTCATCTTCATCTTGGGTCATAAGCTCACCCCGTTCGTCCTGCTGTTGCCGCTCGTCATCCTGACCCAGTATGTCTTCAGCCTGGCTCTGAGCATGCTGGTTTCTTCCCTGACCGTCCACTTCCGGGACATCAAGGACATCCTGGCCAACCTGCTGACGTTCTGGTTCTTCGCCACACCCATCGTCTACTCCATGGAGTTCGAATCCATTCAAAAACACCCCGTTCTTCTGGGCTTCCTGAACTTGAATCCCATGACCCACATCGTTCAGGGCTACCAATACTGCCTGTTCTATGGGAGCCTGTTCCACTGGAAGCGCCTGGGCATCACCTTCCTCATCTCGCTCCTGCTGTTCGTCATCGGTTACACCGTCTTCGACCGGCTCCGCGATTCCTTCGCCGAGGAGGTTTGAGTGTTCGCCATTGAAGTCGACAACGTCTCGCGGATCTACCAGAAGTATTCCAGCCGCCACCGTTTCCAGACGTTCAAGAGCGCCCTGGTCCGGGGAGACCTCTTCAAGGCCATCAAGCCCGACGAATTGGTGACCGCGCTCGACGGTGTCAGCTTCAAGGTGGAGAAAGGCCAGACCTTCGGCATCATCGGCGAGAACGGGTCGGGCAAGAGCACCCTCCTCAAGCTCGTCGCGGGAATCGCCAAGCCGACGGCGGGCCGCGTCGCGGTCAACGGCAAGGTCTCCGCCCTGATCGAGCTCGGCGCGGGATTCCATCCCGAGATCACAGGCCGGGAGAACATCTTCATCAACGGCATCATGCTCGGCCTGTCCAAAAAGGAGATCAACGAGAAGTTCGATGACATCGTCCGCTTCGCCGAGCTCGAGGAGTTCATCGACGCGCCGGTGAAAACCTATTCCTCGGGCATGTACATGAGGCTGGGTTTCTCGGTGGCCATCAACGTCAATCCCGAGATCCTGCTCATCGACGAAGTGCTGGCCGTCGGCGATGCGTCCTTCATCCCCAAGTGCCTGGACCGGATCGATGATTTCCGGCGCCGCAAGAAGACCATCCTCTTCGTCAGCCACGACCTGGCCACCGTGGAGAAGATTTGCGACCGGGTCGCCTGGATGAAGAACGGACGCGTCATCACCATCGGGGAGCCCAAGCGGATCGTCGACGCCTACCTTCAAGACGTGACGAACAAGCAGGAGAAGGCCTTCGAGAAACGGCACCAGGAGCCTCCGACGGCCCAGATCCCCGAGGAGGAGAGGCGGGAAAACCGCTGGGGCAAACGCGAGGTGGAGATCGTCAAGGTCACCCTCAGGAGCCTCGCGGGCCAGGAGAAGCACGTCTTCGCGCCCGAGGAGGGCATGGTCATCGAAATGGACGTCGTCGCCTACTCGCCGATCAAGGACTTCGTCTTCGGCGTCGGCGTTTTCAACTCCATGGGCGTCTCCTGTTACGGCACGAACACCCAGCTGGAGGATTTCGAGCCCGTCCTCATCGAGGGCGAAAACAAGGTCGGCTGCCGCATCAAGCGGTTGAACCTCATCAACGGGACCTATTATCTCGACCTGGCCGTGCATAAACGGGACGGCTATCCCTTCGACTACCACCGGAACCTTTATTCCTTCCTGGTCAGCTCGCAGCTTAAGGACGTCGGCATCGCACGGCTGGATCACCGCTGGGCGTTCTCGTCGAACATCCGGATCAAACCGCCGCAGGCAGGTTGAGAAAGACGGGCCGGCGGGATCGACCATGAAAAGCGGGAAGAAGAGATCATCGTCCTCCGGCGAGCGAAAAGCCTTCAAGCTCGATGGCCTCGTCCGGATCCGAAAACAACTGAAGAGGCGGGGCCGAGCAGTCGTTTTCACGAACGGTTGCTTCGACCTCCTCCACGCCGGCCACGTGCGGCTCTTCCGCGAGGCGAAGAAGCAGGGGGATGTCCTGATCGTCGCCCTGAACAGCGACGCCTCGGTCCGCAGGCTCAAAGGGCCGTCGCGGCCGATCTTTCCGCTCCGCGAGCGGTTCGAAATCCTGAGCGCGATCGAGGATATTGATTACCTGACCGCGTTTCCCGAGGACACGCCGCAAAAGACGATCGCCGCGCTCCTGCCCGATATCCTGATCAAGGGCGGGGACTGGCCGGCCGACGAGATCGTGGGCCGGGCGGAAGTCGAGGCGGCCGGCGGCCGCGTCGTCCGCGTCCGCTACCTCAAAGGACACTCCTCGTCTTCTATCATTAAGAAAATCAAAAAAAATTTCGTTTGATTCCTGACGCAAGCCCCAGCAATTCTCTTCCTGGAGTTACCCCATTTTGTTATTTATAATTTATGGAACTCCCTGAAGGACAACGAAATGCAGTAAAAATAAAGTGTCAGTCTGAGACTGGCGCCCGGGTGGCGCGGCCGGGCCCATAACACCCGAAGCTCATGGTGGCGGGTGGG
>Ga0315288_10000596_pt1 | contig 45518 bp, 47 predicted proteins | sample YL17G11_20_MG_FD_203454 | JGI IMG/M metagenome (GOLD analysis project Ga0315288, IMG submission 203454) | Sediment microbial communities from Yellowstone Lake, YNP, Wyoming, USA - YL17G11_20 | ecosystem: Environmental > Aquatic > Freshwater > Lake > Sediment | place: USA: Wyoming | collected... | reverse complement strand
CAATCTTAGATTTTGAGTCAGACAAAGACACCTTTTGGATTTTTAAGCCGCTACGAGTAAAAATATTTTTGCAGTTAATTATCTGCCCGACGACCGTAACAATCTCTCCTTCTTGGAGACGGTCAATGTTAGAAATAAGAGAATAGTCTTCATATCTTGAAGGAAAATAATTAAGCAGGTCCCAAAAGGTATTGATATTTAGTAGTTTTAGCTTTTTTATAGTGAGGGGGCTGGTATTGGGAAGTAGATCAATTTTTTGGTCTAACATGGTAAAATCTTAAGTTATCTTAAATACAGTAACGGCGCCATTGACGATAAAATCAATAAAATTCCAGAAACGATGAGAATAATTTTCCAAAGACGTTCTTTTTTAAAAAGTTTTTTTATTTTCATGATTTATATTATACTTAAACTATGCGTGTTATCTCAAGAAGATTAAGATTTCGAACTCAATATCAAAAGCAAAAACTAATGACTAAAATCTTAATTTTAGCAACCTTAGTTGTTCTTGCCGGTTTTATATTCTCTTTTTTAATCTTTGCCTGGTATGCTAAAGACCTGCCTTCTCCGGGAAAACTTTCCCAAAACATTGGTTACTCATCAGTAGTGTATGATCGCGATGGAAAGACACTCTATGAGGTTTTTAAAGATAAAAATCGGGTTCCGGTTTCCCTAAATGAAATCTCTGATTATCTGAAAAAAGGCACGGTCGCCATTGAAGACAAAAATTTTTATAAACATGGTGGTATTTCGCAAACCGGGATCTTAAGATCGATTTTTAATATTATTTTTTATCACCGTTTATCAAGCGGATCAACGATTACCCAACAGTTAATCAAAAATGTCTTATTGACTTCACAACGGACTATTCCTAGAAAAATAAAAGAAATGATTCTCTCACTAGAAGTGGAAAGACGTTATTCTAAAGACCAAATATTAGAAATGTATCTTAACGAAATTCCTTACGGTGGTACCTATTACGGGGTTGGTTCGGCTGCCAATGCCTATTTTGGTAAACAACCAAAAGATCTAAATTTGGTTGAATCGGCCATAATGGCTGGTTTACCGCAAAATCCCTCCTATTATTCACCTTTTATTGGAAAAGACGGGGCCTGGAAAGGAAGAACAAAGGATGTTTTACGTCGGATGCGCGAGGATGGTTATATTACTAGCGCTCAAGAAAAAAACACCCTAGCTCAACTTGATGGCGTTAAATTTCTTTCGCCAAAATTTGCCATTAATGCCCCTCACTTTGTTTTTTATGTCAAGGATCAGGTGGAAAAAGAGTTTGGATCAAAAATTTTTGATCAGGGAGTTAAGATAAAAACCACCCTTTCCTTAACTATGCAAAAAAAAGTTGAGGAAATTGTTAAAAAAGAAATTGAATCCCTAAAAAACTACCAAGTGACCAATGGGGCAGTGGTTGTTCTTGACTCAAAGACAGGCGAGATATTAGCCATGGTTGGTTCTTATGATTTTTTTAACGAGGGGTTTGGTAATTTTAATGCTGCCTTAGGTTTGCGACAGCCAGGATCAGCCATTAAACCGATTACCTATGCTTTAGCCTTAGAAAAAGGTTATACTCCCTCAACCGTAATTATGGATTTAAAAACGGTTTTTCCTAATCAAGGGACGCAGGATTATATTCCGGAAAACTACGATGGTAAGTTTCATGGTCCAATGCAGCTTCGTTTTACCCTTGGCAACTCAATTAACGTTCCCGCTGTTAAACTTTTGTCAATAGTCGGCATTAAAAACTTTTTGGAAAAAGCCTCGGAAATGGGTCTAAGTTCTCTAGCACCAACCGATCAAAACCTTAATCGCTTTGGATTGGCTTTAACTCTAGGTGGGGGTGAGGTTTCTTTATTAGATCTCACCTCAGCTTATAGCGTATTTGCCCGGGGAGGGACGAAAAAAAACCCACTTTCAGTTACCGAGATCAGAGACTATAAAAATAAGGTGTTATATCTTGGTAAAGAATCCAAAGAAGTGCCGGTTTTTTCTCAAGAAGTTTCTTTTTTAATTTCACACATACTTTCTGATAATAATGCTAGGCTGATGGAGTTTGGACCAAACTCTTACTTAAATGTTCCTGGTCGTACTGTCGCGGTAAAAACTGGTACCACCGACGATAAAAGAGATAACTGGACTTTTGGTTTTACAAAATCAGTCACTGTTGGTGTCTGGGTTGGCAATAATGATAACTCAAAGATGAATCCTAAAATTGCTTCAGGAGCCACCGGTGCTTCACCTATTTGGTACAAGGTAATGAGAGAAATTCTTAGCGAAACCGACGATAAAAAAAAGATCAAATATCCTGACGGCTTAATTGATAAGCCAGATAAGGTTAAGGCAATCCAGATTGATGCTTATTTGGGTGGTTTACCGAAAGACGGCTATCCGACTCGATCTGAATATTTTATTGATGGAACCGAACCAAAAGATACCTCTCCTTTTTATAGAAAGCTAAAAATTTCCAAGTCAACCGGTAAGTTGGCTAACGATGTCGAAATTAAAACCGGAAACTATGAAGAAAAAGAATACATAATGATTACGGAAAACGACCCAATTTCTACTGATGGAAAAAATCGTTGGCAGGAAGCCATTGATGCCTGGGCGCGTGAACAGACTGATAATAAATACCATCCGCCAACCGAAACCTCTGATGCCTCGGCCGATAGTGTGGTCGTCTCTATTAAATCTCCCTCTGATCATCAAACTATAACTGAAAAAAAAATTAATATTAAAGCAAAAATTACCAGTATTTATAAAATAAAGAACGTTAAAGTATATCTAAATGGAAATGAAAGGTGGAATTATAATGAAGACAGACAAGAAATTGATGAGATGGTTGAACTTGGTGGTGATGGCGTTTATGAAATCAAGGTTTCGGCGACCAATGAAAAAGACAAAACCGGAGAATCAACCATTAAATTTGGTTTGAACAAACCTTGGGATTATGCGGAACCGACACCTACTTTAACACCGGCTCCTTAATTTTTTCTAGTTCTTTTTTAGCCTCTTCTTCGGTTAGGTTCCTTGCTGATGAAGAAAAGTAAAAACGTAGATTGGCTCTATTTTGATAAAGGCCTAAGAGTTCAATTTTCTGCAAAAATTTTGAGAGATTAAACCCTTTTTCTTTTATTAGAGCAAAGTTTTTTTCTTTGCTCAATTCAATAGTCAAATCGAGTTTAATAACTGCATAGGGATTAATTGGTTTGTAAGCAGATATTAATTTAAAATTATCAACTAAAGTTTGTAGGTCAATTTCCAGAAGATAGACGGACTTTTTTATGTTATTTTTTGACCGGTAATGATTACTTAGTTGACCAAAACAACCAACCGTTTTTTTGTTGATGACAATTTCTCCTTGGGCAGTGGTGAACAGACTATTTTTTGCCGGCTTGATTTGGTAGTTGTCAATATTAAGTTCTTTAAAAAGAGCTTCCATTAACCCCTTGAGGGTAAAGAAATCAGTATTAGTTACCAAAGCCACCCGATACTTTTCTTCCGGCAAGGTTATTTTTTTCGGTAAATATACTTTAGCGATTTCAAAGAAATTCAGAACCGCCTCTTTTCCTTGATTGTCTTTAATATTTTTTACCAACGAAGGCAGTAGTGCCTGTCTTAGATATTCAATTTCGCTGGAGATAGAATTACTTATTTTTAGATAAGCGTCTGGTTTAAAATCGAACTTCTCCAACAGCTCCTTAGATACCATTGAGTAGTTAATCGTTTCGTGAAAACCAAGGTGTTTAAAAAAATATTTTATTTTACTGATAACCAAAAATAAGTTTTCCAGTTCTTTTGGTTGTTTAACATAGACGGCTGGTGGCAAATTATTTGGTAGTTTATAATAGCCATAAACCCGGGCAATTTCTTCAACAATATCTTCTTTAGTATTGAGATCATACTTGCGATATGAAGGAATATTGATTATTAACTGGTCACTGGAGTTTGTTTTGACTTTTAAATTTAGATTCTCGAGAATAGTTCCGACTTCTTTTTTGCTGATTTTGATGCCAATCATCTTATCAATCTCGTCAAATTTTAGAGAGATGGTTTTTATTTTGTAGGGTTCTGGGTAAATGTCATATAGCTTTGAGGCGATTTTTCCTTCAGCATATTTTTGTAATAGCTCAACTCCATAGACCAATGTTGGCTCAACTCTTTCTTCGTCGAGACCTTTTTCAAAATAAGAGGCGGCGACGCTTCTTTGGCCGGTAATCATGGTGGTTTTTCTGATGAGCTGTTTGTTATAGGTTTGGACAAACAAAAGGACATTTTTAGTTTTGGTTGTTACCGAAGAATTCAGTCCGCCCATGATTCCACAAAGATCGATTAATCTGCCTTCGCCATCTTCAATAATAATATCGCCACCGGGTAAAGTGATTTCTTTTTCATCAAGAGTAGTAATCTTTTCACCCTTAACACTTTCTCTTAAAGTCAAAGAAAGCTTTTTTATCTGGTTAAAATCAAAAATATGAGTTGGTTGGCCTAAAGTGATCATTAAATAGTTTGAGATGTCAACGACATTGTTAATCGACTTAACTCCACAGGCGGTTAGTCTTTGTTTGATAAACTCAGGCGCAGACTGAATGCTGACATCAGAAAGAACGATAGCGCTAAATCTTGAACAAAGTTTTTGATTGGCAATCTTTATTTTTAGACAGTCAATTTCGCTAGGTTCAAGCTTTTTGAAAGTAAATTCAATTATTGGTTCTAGTTTAAGTTTGGCCTTTTTTCCAAACTGCGGCAAAATCGCTACACATTCCTGGGCTATCCCGATAACCGAAGCCGTGTCAATTCTATTTGAAGTCACTTCAATATCAAAAACGTAATCGCCCTCAATTTTTTGCACTGATTCTATTGAAGGTCCACATAATGAAAGATATTTTTGAATTTCATAAGCGGTGGCGTCGGTTTCTAAAAAATCGAGCAGCCAGTTATAAGTTATCTTTATATTCATATTAGAACTGCTCTAAAAATTTAATATTGCCTTCGTAAAGCAGTCTGATATCGTCTATCTTAACGTCTTTTTTCATCATAAAACAACGTTCAGGACCAAAGCCAAAAGCCCAACCGGAATAGATCTGCGGATCAATTCCGCCGGCTTTCAAAACATTGGGATGAACCATACCGGCCCCACCCAACTCTAGCCAACCGGATTTGCAGACTTTACACTTTTTGCCGTTGATTTCCCCTTTACCTTGACAAATACCGCAACTGACATCCACTTCAAAAGAAGGTTCAGTAAACTGAAAGTGAAAAGGTCGTAACCTTATTTCGCGATCGGCACCAAAAAATTCTTTGGCAAAGTAATCAATGGTTCCTTTAAGATGAGTGATGTTAATGTTTTTGTCGATGCATAGACCTTCAAACTGACTAAACATTGGTGCATGAGTGGTATCCCAGTTGGGTCGATAGGTTTTGGCGATGTTAATCATTCTTATTGGTGGTTTTTTTACTCGTTTCATCTCTCTAATCTGTCCTGAAGATGTGTGTGGTGTTAAAATCATTTTTCCCATCTTCTCGTCTTCAGGAAAGTCAATAAAAAAAGTTTCAAAGTCGTCTCGAGCGGGATGCTCTTTAGGCATATTTAACGCCTCAAAAGCAAAATATTCCCATTCAACTTCAGGGTAAGAAACCCTGATAAAGCCTATTTTTTCAAAAATCTGACTAATTTCTTCAACTGCTAAAGTTAAGATATGAAGACTACCTTTAGAAATTTGTTTCCCCGGTAAGGTAATGTCAATCTGTTGATTCTCGTCTTCATCTTTTAGTAAAGTATTTTTTTTGTTTTTAACCCTATCAATTATTAAAAGTTTTAATTGATTGGCTTCTTGACCAAAAAGCTTTTTTTTATAAACAGGAATATCTTTAATTTTTTTTAATAGACCGTTTATTTTTCCTTGACGACCAAGATAGTTTATTTCCAGCTGATTCAAATCTGACAGGGTTTTTACCTGTAGTAGATCGAGGTTAAATTGAGAACGCAGTTTTTTTACAAGGTCCATAGATTCATTATTTCACTTTTTCTATGACTTTTTCAAATGCTTTTGGATAGTTGACCGCCATTTGGGCAAGAATTTTCCTATCAATTTCAATTTTTTTATCTTTAAGTCGTTTAATAAACTGACTGTAAGTTAAACCAAAGGGGCGAACAGCCGCGTTAATTCTCATAATCCAAAGTGATCGAAAGTCACGTTTTTTATTTTTGCGTCCGACAAAAGCATATTCGCCGGCATGAAGAACCGCTTCTTTAGCTTTCTTAAACTGTTTGTGTCGGGTCATCCAATAACCTTTAGCCAGTTTAAGAACTTTACGATGTTTCTTTTTTGTGGCAATACCTGATTTTATTCTAACCATGTTTTTAAATTGTTAATTAATAATTATTTGCCTAACATTTTTTTTACTTTAGTTCTATACGTACCATAGATTTTTTTCATCTGTTTAAGCCTTCTTATTTGACCCTTGCCCTTTTTGGCTCGCAGATGCCTTAAGTACTGAGAACGGTGCATAATGACACCGTTTTTAGTTATCTTAAACCTTTTGGCGGCTGATTTTCTAGTTTTGTTTTTTATTTTTGCCATAAATATTGCTTAACTTTTACTTTTTTTTTGCCAAAACTGCCCTGATCATTCGACCTTCAATTTTAGGCTCTCTCGAAACATTAACCTCTCCAAGAAGCCCGATATAACGTTTAATTAAATTAAAGGCCATGTCCTTTTTGACTATTTCCCTTCCTCTTAATGTCAAATTTAGTCTTAACTGATTGCCTCCTTTTAAAAATTCCAGTCCTTTTTTAACCAGCCTGTCAAAATCCGCCGGTCCGATAAACAAAGACAATTTAATATCCTTAACGGTGCTTTTTTTTATGCCTTTTTTAGCCTCTTGCTGTTTTTTCTGTTCTTGATACAAAAATTTCTTAAAGTCGATGATTTTAGCAACCGGAGGTTTAGCATTGGGGGCAATTAAAACCAAGTCCAATCCTCTCTCCTGGGCAGTTCGAATCGCTTCATCCCGAGTGATAACGCCCACCTGTTTTCCCTGATCGTCTATCACTCTCAGAGTAGCGGCCTCAATCCGATAGTTTAAATAATAGTATTTCCTTGGGATATAGCGACTACTTCTGCTTCTGAACATCGTCTTTTAAATGGTTAACAAAATCCTTAAAGTTTATCAGTCCTAAATCTTTTCCTTCACGAGTTCGGACTGAAACGAACTCTAGGTTTTTTGCTTCCCTTTCCCCTATTATAACCATATAAGGCACTTTTTGCAAGGTAGATTGACGGATTTTTTTACCAACCGATTCCCGCTCATCGTTTAGTTCAACTCGCAAATCGCCATCTTTCAACATATTTTCAATAGTTTTAGCTTCTTTGATAAATTTGTCTGAAACCGGTATGACCGAAATCTGAACTGGTGATAACCATAAAGGAAAGGCCCCGGCATATTTTTCAATTAAGAAAGCCATGGTTCTTTCAAAACAACCAAGAGAAGCGCGGTGAATGACGATTGGTTCCTCTTCTTTACCTTGGTTGTTTATGTATTTCATATTAAATCTTTTTGGCATAACAAAGTCATACTGAACTGTAAAGGCAGTTTCTTCTTTTCCATTAATGTTTTTTATCTGAACATCGATTTTTGGACCATAAAAAGCCGCTTCATTTTTAGCCTCATAATAAGGAACATCCTGGTTTTTTAAAACGTTGCGCAATATTGATTCGGCCTCATCCCAAGCTTTGTCATTTTTATAATATTTTTTTGTGTTTGAACGATCACCAAGTGACAGTCTAAATTGATAATCAACGCCTTTTTTCAAACCCAGAACTTTATTGACATAACTTATTAAATCAAGAACTTCATGTATTTGTGATTTGGCTTGATCTTTTCGGGCGATTATATGGGCATCGGCCAACATAAACATTCTGATTCTAATTAGTCCGGTTAATTCCCCTGATTTTTCATAACGAAACTGGGGCGAAATCTCAGCGATTTTTATCGGTAATTCATGGTAAGAATGTGGTTTTGATTTATACAACATGAAATGATGAGGACAAGTCATTGGTCTTAAGATTAACTCTTCTTCATCAACTTTCATGACAGGATACATTGTGTCTTTGTAATATGGATAATGACCCGATGTTTTGTACAAATCGACTTTAGCCAGAGGTGGAGTCGAAACATGTTGATAACCTCTTTTAATTTCTTCATCAACAATAAATCTTTCAAGAATTCGTTTAATGGTTGTGCCCTTTGAGGTAAACATTGGTAAACCTTTACCAACAAGATCAGAAAAAACAAAAAGATCAAGTTCTTTACCCAGTTTTCTATGATCTCTTTTCTTGGCCTCTTCCAGTTGCCAGAAATATTTTTCCAATTCTTTTTTAGTAGGAAAACAAGTGCCGTAAATTCGCGTCAACATCTTATTTTTTTCGTCTCCATGCCAATACGCGCCTGCAATACTTAAAAGTTTAAAAGGACCGATTTTTCCAGTTGATTCAACATGAGGGCCTTTGCAAAGATCTACATCAGAATTTTTATCACCGGGCTTACCAGTCCAATAAACAGTTGCTTTTTCTCCGCGTTTTTCTATTTGATCAATCCAGTCCTGTTTATAAGGGTTGTCTTTAAAAAGTTTTCGTGCTTTTTCGATTGAAATTTCTTCTCTAATAATCGGCAGAGCGGCTTTAATTATTTCGACCATTCGTTTTTCTATTTTTGGAAAATCCGCCTCAGTTACTTTTCCATCATAATCAAAGTCATGATAAAAACCTTCTTCAGTGGCCGGACCCATGGCGCGTTTTAGGCCTGGAAATAAGTCAACCATTGCCTGATGAAGTACATGCTCGCAACTATGGCGCATTTTTTCTAAGTTTATTTCTGACATATGTTTTTATTATATAAAAAAATTAATAAATAAAAGAAGGTTAGTAGTCCTCCGCTTAGCGGAGGTTAATAGTGCAGGTTAAAATAAAGGAAATGTCTTTCATGGTGGACGGTACAGGACTTGAATCCTTCGACAAGCTCAGGACTATAGCCTGTGACCTTAAATTAAGGCGATAATGGTGGACGGTACAGGACTTGAACCTGTGACCTTCACAATGTCAATGTGACGCTCTAGCCAACTGAGCTAACCGTCCAAATAAATATTTTTGTACTCCTATTTTATCAATATTTCCTTTAGTTTTAAAGTTAAAGTGTGATGAAGTTAAAAATAAAACCTATAAGCATAATACCGATTATAGTAATTCCAAAAAAAGCTGCCAAGAGTTGCCATTTCATAACTTTTTTAAGGATCATTGATTCCGGAATTGATATGGTCACAATCGCCGTCATAAAAGCTAGGGTAGTTCCAAGAGGGACTCCTTTTTTAACGAGTGCTTCCATAACCGGAATAACACTAACTGAATTAGCATAAAGTGGCGCGCCAAGAAGAGTTGCTAAAGGAATAGTCCACCACGCTTTAGTTGACAGATATTTCTCAACCAAACTAACTGGCACAAAACCATGAATAAGGGCACCAATACTCACTCCTAGTACAACATAAGGAAAGACGCTTTTGGTGATATTCATTCCATCAGTCCAAAAATAAGAAAGCAGTTTAATCAGTGGAAGGGAATTTCCGCCATGTTCTGCCTCTACTTGTTTTCGTGATCTGAACTTTAAAAGTTCGGGTTTGACATATTTTTCCATATGAAGACGCTGGATAAGCATACCGCCTAGCATGGAGATTATAACGCCAACAAGATTGTAAATAATTGTTAGTTTTAATCCAAACATTGCTGGAAACAAATAAAGAGATGACTCGTTTACCAGTGGTGAACTGATTAGAAAAGCAAAGGTAACTCCCAAGGGAATACCAGCACCGACAAAACCAATAAACAAAGGAATTGATGAGCAAGAGCAAAAAGGAGTAACAACTCCGAGAAGCGCAGCAAAGAAATAATCCAAGCCAAACCAGCGTCTTTTTGTGAGAATATCTCTTACTTTTTCCATAGGAAAGTAGTAACGAGTTATTGCCATAAAATAGTTGATGACCACAAGGAGCAATCCAATTTTTATGGTATCGTAGATAAAAAAGTTGATAGTATCTCCCCAATACGAATGGGGGACTATATGAAACCACTGATAAGTGGATTGATCAGCAAACAGTTGAATTGGTTTAAATATATCCATATTATTTTGTCCCTTTAATTAATTTTTTAATTTTCTCAATATCTGGTGTAAATCCTGTCATAACTACTTTTCCATCAACTGCAAGAGCCGGACTGCTCATCACACCCTTCTCAATTAATGCTTGTATACCTTCAGCTCCATACAAATACTCTACTTTATTTTTTAAACCCATCTCTAAAACTGCTTTTTGGGTAATCTCATATAACTTTTTACAGGTTGGGCAACCACTTCCCAAGACTTGGATTTTCATATTTTTAATAATAAATTAATAATGTGTTTTCCTTTATTGGTAAGGCTATAGTAGGTAAAAAGACCCTTCTTCTTGCAATTTACAACTTTTTCTTCTTTTAAATCTTTTAGATGATGAGAAATGAGACTTTGAGAGAGATCAACGTGTCTCATAATCTCACAAACACAGTGTTCTTTTTCTTTTAAAATACAAAGAAGTTTTAAACGTGATTCCTCGGCAACCAATTTTAATAGTCGAGACGAAGAAGTAATTTTTTTAGATTTAATACGTAAGTTTGAGCAGCAACTATATGAATTCATATTCATATAGTTTAGATAACATATTAACTATTGTCAATAGTTTTTTTGTCTTTAAATACACTTTTATTAAAGTTTGTCGGCTCTAATATTTGAAGAGCAGATAGATCTATTGGCGGAACCAACGGAACTCGAATCCCACTCTGCCTTTCGGGCTTCATTGGGAGTATAGTCCGCCACCTCCCCGCCGTGGCGAGGCGCTCTAGCCAACTGAGCTACGCGACCAAAAAATGGCGGAGTCGACGGGATTTGAATTCTTCGGCAAGCTCAGGACTATAGCCCGCAACTCGCACTAGCCAAAAATGCGCGACCAAGCGGACTCGAACCGCCAACCTATTCCGTGACAGGGAATTGCTCTAGCCAATTGAGCTATGGTCGCAAAATCTGACTTTAAATTAATTTTCCGATTAAACAATTATTCTTAACTGACAATATTTTAACATTTTTTATCTGTCCTGCCAAGTTTTTATTAGTTTTAACCAAAATAGGTAGTTGATTATCTAGAAGAGCCATTTGGTACTCCTCGACTTTTTTGACTAAAAATAAAGCTGAAGACGTTCTGCCAAAGTTTTTTTTGAGAAACACAAGATATTTTTGTTTTCCAAGTTGTGCTAAAACTTTAGCTCTTTTTATTTTTTCTTGGTTGGTTGGTTCTTTGATTTTATTTTTCATAAAAAAGGCAGCCGTATTCGGCCGGTTGGAAAAACGGAAAATGTGAAAACGGCTGATAGGCGCTTTTTTTAAAAAGTTGACAGTCTTCTGAAATTCTTTATCGGTTTCGCCTAAGAAGCCAACAATGACATCAGTGGCAATAAAAGCATAAGGATTAATTTTTTTTATTTTTTTGAGCTGGTCAAGAAATTTTTCACTGGTGTAACCTCTTTTCATCAGTTTAAGGATTTTGTCCGAACCTGACTGAAGCGGCACATGAAAAAAATTAACCAAGCGTTTTTTGTGTAGATAGCGTTTATAAAAAGCCAAGAACTGTTTATTTACACCCCAGGGGTGAATTGAGCCAAAACTGATTCTTGGTATATTAGTATTATTAATAAGGATTTTAGTCAGTTCTACCAGGTTTTCTCCAGTGTCCTGGCCGTAGGCTTCAGTATTGATTGCGGTTAAGATCAGTTCCTTAACCTGACCTGACAATGGCTTAATTTGCTCCAAAATTGCCTTAATTGGCTTTGATTTAGGCTTGCCTCGTAGATAGGCAGTAATACAGTAGGTACAGAATCTATTGCAGCCGTCCTGAATCTTAACCAAAAGCCTGGATGAGGCTAGGTATTTACCGATGGGAAAATAGCCTTGGACGATCTGGTCAGCCAGCCTCGCTTTATGCTTATTATCCAGATATAAATCAGCTTCAGGAAGAGTTAGGTGTTTTTTAAGCCAGTAAGTAGCGCTACAGCCAGTGACAATAATCTTAGCCTTAGGGTTCTTTCTTTTAAGCTGATAGATCAATTGCCTGGCTTCTCTTTCGGCCTTGGCAGTAACGGCACAGGTATTGATGATATAGATTGCCGGACTGTGAGAATCAGATATAAAACCATAATGATAGAGTTGTTGATCGAGTGATTCTTTTTCGGCCTGATTAACGCGACAGCCAAAACTGTAGCTAAAAAATGTTTTCTTCATGAAACTTGACAATCCTATAATACTATGCTATAATACTTCCAGATCCTAAGGTCTTTTAACTTTTTGTTAAAAAGCTTTAGGATTTTTTTTATGAGAAAAATTACTAAGATAATCCTTTTCCTAACAATTATTTTTCTCTCTGCCAAAAACGTCTCGGCTGAAAACGCCGCGGGCGCCTCGGCTGAATTATCCTATAATCAAAGTACAAATAATAGCACCCTCAATTTTACCATAAAAAAAGTCACCATTAAGAGAGTTCTTGAACGCTATTCCTCACCCTTAACCGAAGCAACTGACGCTTTTGTTCAAAGCTGTAAAGACTATGATCTTGACTGTTATTTATTGCCTTCTATCAGCGGTTTAGAATCAACCTTCGGTAAGTTTATTTTACCTAATTCATATAATCCGTTTGGTTGGGGTGGCGGTTATATTATGTTTGACAAATGGGATGACTCCATTGATGCCGTAGGTAAAGGTTTAAGAGAAAACTATATCAACAAAGGGGCTGATTCAGTAGAAAAAATCGCTCCTATTTATTCTGAAAGTTTAACTTGGAGTCCTAGAGTCCGCTATTTTATGGCCCAGTTTGAAAAAGAAGAGGCCAATGTTCGATTGCTTTTGGATCAAAATACAGTAAAATTATAATACCACTACGCTATCAAAATAAACTTTGATAGCTACGTTAGGTATTTATTAATGCCCAACGGAGCTGTCATTTTTTTATTATTTACAGCAAAGTGGCATAAGAATGTTTAATTTTGAGACTAAAAAACTACCAAAAAATACTCTCGAAGCACTAATTGACATCCCTAAAGTTGAAGTTGAAAAAGAATATATTCATGCTTTTGAACACCTAAGTCAGGAGTTGACGGTTGAAGGTTTTCGTAAGGGTAAGGCGCCAAAATCTGTGGCTGAAAAGCATATATCAAAAGAAACTATTTACCAGTCAGTCATTCGTGTCCTGCTTCCTAAAGCTTATGAAGAGGTTGTAAAAAAAGAGAATCTGTCTCCGGTTACCTCACCAAAAATAGAACTGCTTAAGGCTAAAGAAAACGAAGATTGGCAGGTTAAAATGACCATTGCCTTAAAACCAGAAGTTGATCTTGGTGATTATAAAAAAGTCATTCAGGAAGCTAAAACCAAGGCTAAAAAGGCTGATATTTGGGTACCAGGTAAAGACCAAAAACCTCAAGAAAACAAGGAAGTAACTGACCAAAAGCTTCTTAATGAGGTACTAACCAGCCTTCTTAAAACGGCTAAGGTTGAGATTTCTGACCTAATTATTGAAGAAGAGGTCAATCGACGTCTCACTCAACAGGTTGATGAGATTCAAAAAATCGGTTTGACGGTTGATGCTTATCTTAAGTCTAAGAATTTGACTATGGAACAACTTAAGGCCACCTTTACTAAAGAGATAACCGATACCTACAGACTTGAGTTTATCTTGCAAGCGGTGGCAGATAAAGAAGGAATTAAGGTAGAAGAAGCCGATCTGGAAAAACTCTTTACTAATATTAAAGATGAAAAAGAGCGACAGATGGCAAGGCAAAATGCTTATTTTTATGCTTCAATTTTAAGAAAACAGAAGACTCTTGATTTTTTAATTAGCCTGTAGTATACTACTGACATGCCTCAAACCAAGATCCAAAAGCCTAAAAAAATCAATCCAAACTTTGTTGAGTCCCTAAAGGGTAGTTCTCCAGTTGACGAATTTGACCAGTTCTTTTCTGATTATGAAAACTTTCAGGAGGAAATGAGTGCCTCTTCTCCAGAAGAAAAAAAACCGCTAAAAAAAAGACAGGAGTTTAGTATTTTTAACTACCAAAACTACTATGAAAAAGAGATTGTCAGAAAACAGATTAAAGAGCTGTCTGCGCAAATCCATAAGGAAATTGAAATGCTTAAAAAAGCTGATGCTAGTCTTCAGAAAGATGTTCGTGAAGTAGAAAAAATTGTTCTAGATGAAGTACCTGATAAACCAGGGATTTATCATGTTCGTTTTTTGGAGATAATTCTTGGCATGCTTCGCCACATGCGAGAAAATATGGGCGAATCAAAAACTTGGTTGCAGGCAATGATTAGTCGCAAGAAAAAACGTGGATCACTTTTTGCTTCTCTTTCCAAGAAAAAAGGCACCCAATACTCTCTTTCAAATGAACTGCAGACCGCCAGGGCGGTCCAATAACTTTATTCGAGCATTCTTAGGAAGGTGTTAACTCCGTGAGCCCAGCTACCATTAGATGATGGCGTATATTTTTCCATAATTGATGAGGCAGTAATAAACCCTTTATCTAAATACTCTTTTTTTATACCGAGCGCAACTACCTGAATTGCTTCTTCGTAAGAATCAAACTTGGTAACAGTGGTGCCGTAAATTCCCCACCCCCAGCAGTTGTGAGAGTCATCAGGAATAACACGACAAAGATTAGATTCTTGCATGGCAATTGCCGGCAGAAGCCGATAATCAAAATGATAGAGGTCAGAAACCTGGATAATTACATCGGCAGAATCATACAGTGGCGAATTATATTTCCTAAAGAAGGACTTTAGATTAGTGATTCGTCCGTCAGACAGCTCTACCTCGGTGCTAACCGACCCTAAAACAGTTGGGGCGCTGGAAAGATTAAACTGATTTTTTGGGTCAACATCTTCAGCTATTTCTGCCAAAACCTTTTTTATGTGAGCTTCTTTTTTAGTGAGATTATAGATTTTGAAGTAAAGGGAAAAATTTACCAGAGTCAAAGCTATAAAAATTACTAAATAAATAGAGACTTTTTTAATCATAATTTAATCATAGAAGATAGATTTAGATTTGTCAATCAGGCCTAAATCGGTAAAAATAGGTTGGAAACGGTTTGTGATTAATAGTTTTAAATAAATAGTTGTCATACCCATCAATCTTAAAACCGTGAGAAATAACAATGGTGGTTTTTTTTAATTCACGTTCAAGTTTTGGAATAATTTTTTTTATTAGTTCTGGCATTAGAAAAATATAGATGATATCAAAAGGGGTTAATTTTATGTTAAAGATGTTCTCTACTATAAACTCAACATTTTTGATTTTCTTTCTTTTGACTTGAATCTTAGCCCAACAAATCAATAGTGGATTGACATCAATACCTAAGGCTCTGACTTTATATATTTGAGCTGCTTTTTGGCTAACCCGACCATCACCACAACCAAGATCTAAAAATTTGTCTCCTCTTTTCATTTTGTAGGAGCGGATAATAAAGTCAACTTCTTTTCGAGTCGTTGGGACATAAGGAGCGCCTTTTAAATGAGAGTAAATAAGGGAAATTACATAGACAGAAAAGCTCATAAAGAAAAGTAATTCAGCCAAAACTGCAGTTAGATAAATTAAAAATCCAAGCATAGTCTGTAGTATAATATATTAGTTTTAGAACTAAAAGCGCCTGTAGCGGCTTGCGCCTGTAGCTTAATGGATAGAGTATTGGTCTTCGGAACCAATGGTGGGGGTTCGATTCCTCCCAGGCGCACTGTAAATGTTTGACAATTTACCGAATAGGTAAATTAATTGAGCATTTGCTCAATTACAAACATTTACAGTGTAAACACCTCTTATGAACTGGTTTATTTATATTGCTAAATGTAAAAATGGCTCACTTTATACCGGAATAACAACCGATCTAAAAAGAAGATTAATTGAGCACAACACTAATAATGTTAAAGGGGCTAAATCTCTTCGAGGAAACAGGCCCATTAAGTTGGTATATAGTGAAGAATACAAAACTCAAACAGAAGCTCGAAAGAGAGAAGCAGCCATAAAAAACTGGACGCGGGAATATAAATTAAAGCTAATTAATAAGTCAAGAATTAGCGGGTTCACCCTGTAAATGTTTGTCACAAAGCTGTATAATTAGCTTTGTGTAATTTGCTGAAGGCAAATTATCAAATATTTACAGGGCCACTAGCTCAACTGGTAGAGCATCTCCCTCTTAAGGAGATGGTTCTGGGTTCGAGTCCCAGGTGGCTCACAGAGTTCATTCTAATTAAATTAAGCTCAATCCCGACAACATACCTCGGGACCCCGAGGAAATTTTGTCGGGGCTGGTAGAGCAGTCCCGATGGTATGCTGCCATCGGGATTGGTTGGGAGTTCGAGTCTCCCCGGACTCACTTTAAAGATTTGTAATTGCGCGAAAGCTCAATTAATTTGCATCTTTGATGCAAATTATCAAATCTTTAAAGTGTAAACACATTAGCCTCAAAACCTCTAAATTGGGAATTCTTTTATCAAAAACCCATCTCCATTTATGAAAAACTATTTCTTTTTTTTTAGTTCTTCGACAGTTTTTGCCAATAAGAGTATTCCGAATTTTTTCTTTACATCCGGCTCAATCGCAAGCCCCATAAGTAATTTACCGTCAATATCATTTTTATTATAATCTAGCTTTCTTCCCAAAATAAGCTCAATGCCTTCCAACAGTGTTTCTATATTTTCCAATAATTTTACTGCAACTGGTTCAATTTGTTCCATTGATGGGGCTTCTGGTAATTGATTTCTTTTAAAGAGCTCGGCCTGATAAGCTGATCGGGCGGGCTGAGGTATTTCAAATCCTCCTTTTTCTCCCGATTTTTGGCTTGATGATGGTGTCGTAGCTGGTTTTTCTGAAAATTCTGGCATTTTTTAGTCACCTCCTTTTACTGAAAAATTATAATCATCTTTTATAGTATACCAATTAAAAGTATAAAAAATGTATATTCTAATTGATGATATTGATCTTTAATTGCCTAAAAGCTCTATAAATTCTATGTATATACTTTTCTAATGAGTTTCATTCTGGGACTCTCTGGCTCACCGTCTTATCACAACAATCTAATCTACATTAATTCAACGGAACAGTTAGTACTTCTGATATAATTTTGTTATGTCTAAAATAAGACCATATCAGCTAAACGATTATAGCCAAGTAAAAACAATTCTTAAAGAGGCCGAGCTATTCGATTCTGTTTGGGATTCCGAAATGAACTTAAAGGAAATGATTAACAAAAATCCTATGAATATCCTTGTTGTATCTGAAAAAGGAGAAATTATTGCGTGTGTATATTTGATTCCTTTCGGCACAAAAATTGTTAACCTATTTCGATTAACAGTCAGAAAGAAGTATAGAAACCAAGGCATAGCAACAACGTTAATAGATTACGTTGAAAAATTTCTTAAAAGCAAAGGCGTTATTGAGATGGGTTTGTACGTCAACGCCGACAATCAAACACTCGAACAGTTTTATAAAAAAAGGCAATTTACCGCTTCGGGTAATAAATATATTTATATGTGGAAAGAATTAAAGTAAAAAATTTCCACATAGTCAACCAGTATCAAGAATATCTATTTCTACCTTTCTGAAAGTCCTATAAACCCTATATAAAAATGATTTTGAGGCTAATTTGCGGAGAGCGTGGGTCTATACTGAAAAAAGTCGAAGTAACGATGACTTGCCCTGAGTGGAATCGAAGGGTTGGAACTTTTTACGCACAAATAATGTAAATTTTTGTGGAGTTGGATAATAAGAAAATATTAGGTAGAAATTTTGTTAGAATAAGTATCAACAAATGAAAAACTATAATAGAAAGAACTATCAATCGCAAAAAAAAAGGGGAAAAATTGATTCTAGTCAAATAAATAATAGGTTTTTTAGAGTACAACAAAAAGATAAAAAATCTCCTTAACTATAAGCTTACAAGGTTGGATATAAAAATGATTTTGAGGCTATTTTGGTGGGGAACGTTGAAGGAAGTTGGAATATATTGACCTAATCTAATCTTGTAATAATATTCTTTATAAAATCTTTAGTTGGTTGATCTACAATTCCCTTACTATGATAAGGAGTTCCACCTTGAAAATCTTGCGGATATTTTTCTTGATGTAATATGACATTTATTCTGCAATTCTGTAATGTAGCATCATGGTCTGTTATTTCGTTCCACGCTTTCGAATATTTCATAAATTCTTCACTATTTGCAAGACTCTCAGTGCAAGAACCATTATTACAAGTCAAAACAGATTTAGGTTTAGGGTGTAATTTATCAAAATTTTCTCTTAATGCATTTGAAATATTACTGCATGTAGGTCCTTCCTGGTCCATTGTATATCCACTCATACCTATTATTTCTTTGTGACTGCTCTCCAAAATACCAAAGTAAGTCTTTACTGGTAGATTGGTAAAAGAATTTTTATAGACCTCAGCAAAATCTTCATTTGGAGAGATATACCAATTTTGAAGAAATCTTGGTGCATCATTTGGGATGTTCCTTAATTGATAGAACTTTGCCCATTCCTCGTTAGTCAATTGCCTACTAATATGATGGCCTAATTCATGAGTTAGGGTGCCAGACAGCAAGTCTATCTTTTTGGAATTGATATATATTATTGAAAAATTATTAGGGTTATAATTATATTCTCCTCCTTCCGTTAAGAAATTGGGATTAAAACTAGGCACATTTATATTTCCATTTGGAGTAATAATTTGTTCATTCGGGGTAATGGCTAATGTATTTACAATAATTATCGCTAGATTACTCAATAATCTTTTGGGGAAGTCAGCTTTATAAATAATTTGAGTAATATTATTTTTCAAATCATCTCCTATAGGTGGACTGTTGGAATAATCTATTTGACCTAAATAAAAACTATAACCAACATTATTTATTTGTTGAAGATTTATTCCTACAGAATTGGATTTCGTTAAATCATTTCTACCGAAAAGATTTCCTGTGGTTAATAGCTTATTGAAGTCATAATCTAATAACATACTAATCCTGTTTTGAAACTCTTGGCTAAAAAGATATGGCCAAACTATTAGATTACCTAAGATTATTAAGAATAGAAAAATTTTAATAATAAAATTATTTTTTTTAATCTTCATAATAAATTCACCTTATATATTATATCAATCCTTACGGCTATGTATAAATACTCTTAAACCTCAATCTGTACCTGCTTGAAAGTCTGTAGAGTGTTCCAGTCTTTTTTAACTGAATACGAAATGTTTCTTCGGATGTGTTAACTTCTTACTCAAGGAAGATACAAATCAGATTTATACATATCATTCGCAGAATGATTGTCAAAGACGACCTTTCCTGCTTGTTGTGCTTTTTCAAAATCTTCTTTCTCTGCTGGAACTAAACTGGTGGAACCTTTTACATACTTAAATGTTAAAGGAGTATCCGTTATCTTTGTGCAGTAACCACCGAGAATTGCTTGGCCTATAAGCTGATAGGTTTTGTCAATCATACCACGTGGTTCCGTGTGTAGAATTTGAAGAGCCACTTCTTTAGTAAGCATTCCTAATAAATACGCTAATTCAGTATGTACTGGTGAATCGTTATTAGTATTTATATAAAGACTATCCTTGTGAATCAAAAATCTTAATTCCGCTGGCGCTACATTAGCCATATTTATTATTTCAGAAGATGTTAATTCGTATTCATTTTTCTTCTGTTAGAGGTAGTTTATCACACTATAACAAGTTAATCAATCAATTTCTATCTTCAACTGTTGAAAAGTCTGACAAACCCTATAAAGATAAGCCTGCAAAGAGTTCCATTCTGGGAACGGTAGGCTCACATTTTTTAGCATAAGATTTTTTTCTTTTAATTAAGCAATTTATCAAGCAGATCTTTCTCTAACTTATGCATTTTATTAATACTTACAGCTTGAGGGTTGCCGCTTTTTATTAAAACATTCTCTATTTCTTCATCACTCATTTTTATATGGCTATAATCTAAAAAATCTGTTAAATAAATCTTTGCCTCAAGTTTTGGGCTTTTACTTAAAAAATTTAAAATATCCTCATTAGTAAAAAAATCTGTATCTGATAATATTTTCTCGTGTTTATAATTAAAAAGCTTTAATCCTTCCCACATCATGGGAAGAAGATTTTGATTTATAAATTTTTTATGGCCCTCTTTTTTGTAATATAATATTTGATCGCAATATCTTACATAATCAAGTCTTAAATAATATTTTTTATTATTAATTAGTGCGTTAAACTCCTTATTTTGATAAAAGGCATATTCAGGAAAGACGTATTTAACAGGCAAAGTATTATCTTTTCCAGTAGATACTTTAACAAACTCTCTCATGTATTTTTTTAAAATATTAGGAAAGGCCAGTGAGAAGTTAACAATATTTCCAACTTCAATAATTTTTTTTTGTAAATCATGAATATCTGTTAAAGATTGTTCTTCAGCCTCTTCTTGCAATTCAATTGATGTTTTTTTATTTTTATGATCAGCGGCTGGTAAAGAGTCAAGATAATTAAAAAATGTCACAGGTTCAGAGATTAAATAAGATTTAACAAGTGCTGGAAGTATTGTTTCATAAAAGTACTCTATATTTTTATTTTTGTCACTTTTTTTGACGTTTTTTTCTTTTACACCATACTTTAAATAGTTCATAATTTTAGTCATGGCAGTTTTGTAAGACATAGCTGGAGAATAATCATCAAAAACTTCGGATGTGATAAGAGTACTGTCGAGATGTGATAATGTATCAGTTATCCCAATACCCATTTTATTTTTTATCGCTAAAGTAATCCAGTTGGTTAATCCTTCATTTAACATTTTATTAATAATATTTTCGCCTTTGTCATGTTGTTCAAAACCAATTGTTCTAATTAATCCAGTTTTATTTTCGTTTTCTATTTTATGAGTAACAAAATGGAGCATTTCATGGATTACCGTAAATTCATTAGCTTCTTCACGATAAAATATTTGATCAGTTTTATAATCATAATATCCACAGACCATTAATGATTGTTTATTATTTTTGTGTGTTTCTTCTATTTTAGTTGAAGAAAAAGTAATATTTTGTCCTTCTCCTAAAATCTTTAAACGCTTCGCTAAAAAATTTGGAACTTCATTACTAAAGACAGTATTGACGTAATTGCATAGTTTGTTATAAGACAAATTAAGCAGTTTATTTTCGACAACTGGATTTAGCTCCTTTTTTAACGATTCTGAAGCTTTAAAACCAATATTTTTACCCGAAATCACAGGGTTTTCTACTGACATATTATTTGACTAATTATATCATCACAGCAACCCATAGTCAAAATAACTGTATCTTATAGTAATACAATATTTTCTCTTATTGATATACTATTTTTACTACTGTTTAAGCCTTAATCTGCAACTGCTTAAAAGTGCTATAAACCCTATATAAAGATGATTTTGCTATACTTTGAGCCTTTTAATCATATTGTTTTAAACTAAAAAATTGTCTATAGTATTTTAATGGCTGTTTTTATCAGCTTTGTTTTGTTTGTCTGACCGACTTTTTTATGGTCGGTTTTTTTATAAATTTATATGTAATATGAAAAAGTTATTAAAATCATTAACCGTCCTAGTATTCTTTAGTTTAATTTTTCTAGCTTTTTCATACCCTGCCCTTGCTTTCACTACTAGAACTGGTCAATCAGTCACGGTTGGTCGTGGAGAAGTGATTAATGAAATACTAATGATTACTGGAAATGATATTTCTATTGATGGAACAGTCAATAGTGATGTGTTTTGTGCTGGAAGAAGAGTAGAAATCAATGGGACGGTCGGCGGTGATGTGCTCTGTGCTGGACAGAATATTACTATTAACGGAACAGTCAGCGGTGATGTACGGATAGCAGGGCAGAATGTGATGCTCAAAGGAAATATCGCTAAAAACGTGATTGTTTTTGCACAGACTTTGACCAATGAAGCGGTGATTGAAGGAGAGGTGCTGGTTGGTGGCCAGGATGCAACTATCAATGGTCAGATTGGTAAAAATCTGATGGCGTTTGCTCAGTCAGTCAAGCTGGATACACCAATTGGCGGGAACGTTGATCTGACTGCTGAAAGTTTATATCTGGGAAGCAAGACTGCAATTCAAGGCAACTTAACCTATACGAGTAATAAAAAATTAACACAGGCACCAGAATCTGTGGTTTTGGGAAAAACGATACTCAAACCGCTACCTAAAGAAAAAGTAAAACCAAAAGGCGGTTTGTGGCCGAAAGTCCTGAAACCAATTGCGATAAAAAAAAATGAAAGCTGGTTGGTCAGTTTATTCAAATCGGTTTTAGTCAATCTAGTCATTGGTCTGATTCTGGCATTTTTCTTAAAAGATCGTTTAACAAAAACCGTTGATTATATCATTACTACGGGTAATCGGGCGAGATCAATGGGAATTGGGCTGTTACTGCTTTTTCTTACTCCAGCCGCAATTATTGTTTTTGCAATTACCATCATTGGTATTCCTGTAGCGATTTTATTGACGATAGCCTACGGCTTGGCATTAGCAGTCAGTAGAATTGTGACAGCAATGGCAGTCGGCAGGCGGTTAACAGCGGAGTACTGGAAAGAACAAAAAGACTCATTGATCGCAGCCACTTTACTAGGTGTAATTGTTTGCTGGATTGTATTTGCCCTTCCTTGGATCGGCAAGCTATTCTCCTTTATCGCAATTTTATGGGGACTAGGTGGATTTTATTATTTTTTCCGTCCTGTAGTAAAGAAAGCTAAATAAAATTTATAAATTATTACATTGAAAGGGGGTGAAAAAAGATGAAAAAAATACTAACAATAATTACGGTTGTCTTTGCTTTAGCAATTTTCGTCTCATCAATCAAAGCCGCTCCACCAACTGATTTAGTTGGATGGTGGAAGTTAGATGGAAATGCGGAAGATAGTTCAACCTATTTTCTTACCAGTACTAATCATGGTGTCACTTATATAAGTAGTCCAATTGGCCAAGCTGGTGATTTTAGTGGAGCAGGTAGGTATATAGAAGTTAATGATTCTGCTGATTTATATTTAGATAATGTAACATTAGAGGCTTGGGTGAAGGGTGGACTACAAGGTTCTTATAAATATATTGCTGGTAAAACATATTCTGGAGGACATGGTTCCTACAATTTATACACTGGTTCTACTGGTGGAATATATTTTTACATAGGTTATTCAGGTGGTTATATACTTTCACCTAATGGTGGAACTGGTATATGGAATAATGTGTGGCATCATATAGCTGGAACTTTTGATGGATTAACTGTAAAGTTATTTATTGATGGAATTCAGGTTAATGGTGGAACTTCTACTACACAAAATATTGCCAATAATACAAACAATTTTTATATTGGAAGCTATGGTACTGGAAATGATTTCAATGGCTTTATTGACGATGTTAGACTTTGGAGAAAAGCGCTAGCACCTAATGAGTTAATGGATAATGATTTTGACGGAGTACATGATAACATTGATAAATGTCCAGACACTATTGCAGATAATTTTTCTTCGTTTGGAAATAGTAACGGACGATATATGTGGTCTGGAAGTGCATGGATGTCAACAGACAAGGGTGCGAAAAAATTTCAGCCAAATATGGCTAATACCTATGGTTGTAGTTGCACCCAAATTCTAGAGAAGATGGTAATAGCAACGGAACAAGACTTTGGTGGGCACTATAAATATGGTTGTAGCAAGAGTATACTAGACGACTGGAATAGTGGAAAATATCATATAGGTCCGACGTTGGTTGAAACTGTAACTGTACCAGCTAATTCGTCTACAGGAGTTTCAAGTGTAGCAGCCCTTGAGGCAGGTAAAGATTATTTTCTGAAAGCATATGGTACGGCTTGTGCAGAAGAGAACACTCCTGGAACGTGTACAATTTTCTTTGACGCAGAATATGCCAATAGGCCTAGTGTAGATGAAACCAATTGGGTTGATGGAGTAACTGGATATGAGTCTTGGACAACAAATTTACTTGATCTTAAGGTAGACGGTAATTTTGTCAATTGGGGAGCATACAATACTGAACACACTTATCAGATTCCATATTCGGGAACAGGTAATGTTCTGTTTGTAACATATGATGTACCTTCGGCTTATTACAATAACACTGGAAGCCTGTCGGTTGACATCATAGAAGATAAGTGGGTAAATCTTTGGTAATCTGAAGTGTGAGAAATTAAACAACCCATCTTTTGGGTGGAGTGTTTTATATCCCCTTTTATTAGATAAAAACCTCAACTTTAAGTTGTCTGAAAGTGTTATAAACCCTATACATATAAGCCTCTAAAGAGTTCCATTCTGGGACCTCGGGACTCACAAATATGAGCTTTTATAGCCTTACAACAATCTTTCTGAATAGAGACAAACGGTGGTTGGAACTTCTTGGTATAATACAGAAATGATTCAATATGAGGATTTTGAAAAAGTTGATATACGAGTTGGCAAAATTATTGAAATAGAAGAATATCCAGAAGCAAGAAAACCTTCCTATAAACTCCAAATTGATTTTGGTTTAGAAATTGGAATAAAAAAATCAGTTGGTCAGTTTGCGGTTAACTATACGAAAGAAGAATTAAAAGGAAAACTTGTTGCTTGTGTAGTTAACTTTCCTCCCCGTCAGATAGGACCTGCTGTTTCTGAAGTCTTAACTCTTGGATTTCCTGATGAAAACGGAAATGCCGTATTGGTAATCCCAACTAAAAATGTTGCTCTCGGGGGAAAACTGTTTTGAAGTAATATGTTCTAATTTCTTTAACCAACCTAGAGTCAATTATTAAACAATGTCAATCCCCTTCGTCTTACTCAGGGCTATAGCTTGCGGGGTAGAAAAGGGAGATGACTTTGAGGCTTTTTTTAAATATTTTGAACTTCTTGATATAATTTAAAGATGATTAAGGCTGTCGTTTTTGACATTGATGGAACATTAACTCCAAATATATCTTGGACCGTCTTTACAAACAAACTAGGAGCCTCCGTTGATAAACATCTTCGTATTTATCAAGATTTTAAGGAAGACAAATTAACCTACGAAAAATCAAAAGAACATCTTCTTAAACTTTGGAAAGAAACTGGTAATGCCCATAGAAGTTACATTGAAAATCTTTTTGAGAAATGGACTATACGAAAAGAGGCGAAAAATGTTATTAAATATTTAAAATCAAAAGGTTACGTTATTTGTTTGATTACAGGATCGATTGATTTATATGCGAAAATTATTGCCAAGAGACTTGAAATAAAATATTTTTACTCAAATACTATGCTTGTGTGGGACAGGAATAGTAACTTAATTGATTTTCATTATCACCGTGATCAAGGAAAAAAGAAACTCGAGCAGTTTTTAGATTTTTGCCAAAAATTAAAACTTGATCCTCAAAATTGTCTTACTGTGGGAGACGATGATAATGATATTCAACTCTTTAAATACACAGGTAAAGGTATTGCTGTAAAATCAGAAACCTCTTATAAACTCGAAAAATATGCCTGGAAGAAAATAGACAATTTATTAGAAATTAAAGATATTATTTAAACATAAATTTACTGCTTTAATAAATTCCAATATGTTCAATCAGTCTGGACTTAAAAGATATAAAACAATGTTAATCCCCTTCGTCTTACTCAGGGCTATAGCTTACGGGGTAGAAAAGGGAGATAATTTTGAGATTGTTTTTGTGTAAAAAATTATCTGGTATCTAACCTAGTTTTAATCGTTTTTCCTGTTGCGTTTGAATATATTTCAGTCATAGCTCTTTCTATAAAATTATGATCACCAACAGCAATGGGCATATTTTTATAAGGAATATCATATTATACTATAGGGCTTCATGGTATAATAAAACATTCAAAGTTAGTACGTTTTATTTATGGCCAATCCAGAACGTTCTCAAAATGGTGAGGGACAGAATGTCATAGCAAAGTTGGCAAAACGCAAAAGACATATAAAAAGGCAAAATGAATCTGCATTTCAGCCTGGTCTGTGGCAGAATGAACCAATTCCAAATAATAAAACCTATGGATCTGAAAATACCATTGATCCTGAAAAAAAGCTGTTAAAACTAGGTAAGGGTTTAGATAGCTGTTTTTATAGCTATAAAAATTCACCAATAACAGCTGAAATTAGTGAGAAAAAATTAAGGCTGAGAAACCTGATCGGTCTGCCAGTTGCCAGAGGTAAGGATCCTCATGTCAAGGATAGATTTTATAAATTTTTAGTAAGGAAAGTCTGCACTTATGATACGTTTGGAATTTTCATAGAATATGATCGTGTGTTGGACAAAATTCCACAAGAATTGGATTTTAAAATAAAACAGGTAGGAGGCCTCGTTGATGAACTTCTTAATAAAAACCTGAACAGACCGCAAAGATTTAGAACGTTTAATCAATTTGTTCAAGAATATCGGGATAGGTGGAATATTCCTAAATAATAATAGGGTGAAAAACCAGTCTTCATATAATATTCCTAAGTTAAAAGAAGAAATATTTAATCTAATTTTAGACAGTAATCTGTAATTGTCTAAAAGTCTTATAAACTTTATATAAATAAGCCTCTAACGAGTTCCATTCTGGGAACGTTTGGTTTTACTCACGTTTGTTCAGTGTTATAAGCTAGAGTTATTTTTTAAGGTGTTGGAGTTGGAGTAAGAGTTGGGGTTGGGGTGGTAGTTATAACTTCGTTTGTTGGACTGGGGCTAGGACTTTGAGTAGGTGTGGTTGACGTTGTAGGAGTTGCCTCTTCAAATTTTTTCCCACCGGTGGTAATAATAATATCAAACTCATTGTCGCTATCAAGATACGCGGAATTGATTTTAATCTCGTCAAAAGTCGTTTTTAAAGCATCTTTAATATCACTGGCCACATCATCAAAACCATCTTTTACATCTATGGTTGTGATTGTATTATTGAATTCTTCCGCATTATCGGTTTTGATATTGTCGGGATTGTATCCCACTTTTTCAATAACCTCAACCGCGATACCTGCTTGACCAGGGGTACCAGTACCATTTAATACCTGAATCTGCACAGATTTCTTATCAATCTTGGGCTTTGCTGTTGGAGAAGGTCCTTTCTTCTCAACGACTGAAACCTTCGTCTGGTCCGTCCATTTAGGCTGTCGAAAGACGAATATACTTCCGACAAGGACAGCAATAATGATGCCTGCCCCAATCATCAGGCCTGTCTTTTTCTTTTTACTTCCTCTCTGTTGATCTGAATAAGGTAAAGCTGTATCTATCATAAGTTAAATGCTTGCCTATTACATGTATACCAATAATTTGTAAATTTGCAAGCGAAATAAAACTATCTCATAGTTGATAAGAAGTTCTAACCTCCTAGTTCGACTTCGCTCACCACAAGTCCCCGACCATGAAGAATACATTCAATATCTAAACTATGTAAATCCTAAGGAGACTAATAAACACTCTTAAACCTCAATCTGTACCTGCTTAAAAGTGTTCCTGCCTCATCAATACAGAAATTTGATTTTTATACAATATTATTGTATAATATAGCAAATCTATGGCTAATTTATTTTATTCAGAATCAGCTCAAAATATTTTGGCTATTCTATGCCAAAAGCCTAACGAGCAGTATCATATTAATGATTTAATTAGAAAAACCGGCCGATACCCTTATTCTATTCAGACGGCTTTAAAAAAACTAGAAAATTTAAATTTAGTTGTCTCAAACAAAAAATTCTATCAGATTAACAAAGAAAATTCGATTTATCCTGAGATCCGTACTATCTTTGCCAAACTCGGTTTATTGGTCGATATTAAACTAGCTCCTCTTTTGGAGGAAATCAGTTGGGTTAAAACAGTTAATCGTCTCACCGCATTAACCTACCATACTTCCTCAGCACAAGGTCTTGACAAACCAATGAGGGTTCTTTTCGGTTTCCCTTTCAAATACTATTGGGTTAATGGAGTCACTGGGGGGGTTTATTATAATAAACTTGAATTAGAAAGAGCAACGCAGAGAATTGGCCAAATTGTAAAGAACCCTGACGAAACGAGGAAACTCCTTACCGCTTTTGAAAAATGGATTAGTGATTCGCTAACCCAGGCACAAATATTAAAAAAAGTTGGTGAAAAAACTCAGCCTAAAATTAGCAACAAGAAACTTGCTATTTATATTTCCAATTTCAACAAGTCTTATGCCAACATTGCCCCTCTTTATGTTGTCCCCTATGTAATGGAGAAGGCTCTTTTTAGTGATATAAAATCCTCACTTGAGTTAATTCTTAGTGTTAGAGGAAAAGCGCGAAAACTTTCTCATTATTTAGATCTTTTAACCTCGCCTGACCCAGACATTGAAGAAAGAATAGAGGCGCTTAAAATTGCGGCTCATATAAAAAATAAAGGCTTTGACAAAAAAACACAAGAATTTCTATCAACACATGCCAAAAAATTTTCTTTTTTAACCATGTATTTTTTAACAGACACTCCCCTAACCACCAACGACTTTATGGAGGAAATAAAAACTTTGCTTAGAAAATATCACTCACCTAAAAGAGAGTTAGACAGAATTAAAGAAGAAAATAAAATAAAAAAACAGCGCCTTGAAAAATTTTTTAAAGAATTTCGTCCTTCAAGGTTGTTTCAGGAAAAAGTCAAACTTTTTAGAGAAATCAGCAATCTTCGAACAAAAAGAGCATATGTAGACTCAAAAGTCAATTTCTATTTTAAACCACTATATTGCCAAATTCTTAAAAGGATGAATGTTCCTAAAAAATATCAATTTTATATAACTATTGATGAGCTGTGTCAATACCTGCAAAAAGGAATAAAACCAACCACTTTAACTCTACAAAAAAGAAATCAAGGATGGGCAATCTTGGTTTGGAAAGGAAGACTGCGTCTGATTACTGGCATAAAGGAGATCGTTGAAACGATGGAAAGATTAAAAATTGTTCCAGAAACTCTAAGAGGAATTTATGCCCCAGCTGAAACAAATAAGGACAAAAATCATCCTCGTCAAATTAAGGAATTTACAGGTATTTCAGTTTATAAAGGAGTGGTCAAAGGGAGGGTAAAAATAATTAAAAACAACAATGATTGTCATAAAATTAAAATAGGAGACATATTTGTTTCTCAGGTCGCCACACCCGCTTATCTTCCAGGTCTTTATAAATCTTCGGGCATGATAATTAATGAGGGCGGTTTAACTTCTCACGCTGCTTTATATGCAAAGGCCTTAAAAATACCGACTTTGATTCAAACAGAAATCGCCACGGATGTTTTGAAAGATAATGACATAGTTGAGTTAAATGCGACTAAAGGAATTGTTACAAAAAATTAATAAATAAAAATGAATAAATTTAGCCATTTTTTAATTAGGATACCAATAGTCAGCGGTCAAACTACTAAAGAAGCAGATAATTTTTTTGCTGATCTTCATCGTCAACTACTTTCCCATAAGGGGCCCAATAACGAAAAGTTAGTTTCTTTTGAGATAGTTTTTGTGAACCGATTTGTTCATTTTATTATATCTTGCCCACCTGAGATTGAGGATTTAGTGATCGGCCAGATTTATGCTCATTTCCCAGGCGCAGAGCTAGAAAAAACTCAAGATTATATTCAACAATATTCTGATAACTTATCTTTAGCCGCCGCTCTTATTCGAATGGAAAACAAAGATCTCTATCCATTTAAAACTTATCCTTTAATAGATACAGACCCTCTTGTTAGTCTCTCGGGCATCTTTTCAAAAGCATCAGAAGGAGAATCAATTTTTATTCAAATTTTACTTCTCCCTATTAAAGAAGACGCTTTCCAAGAATTTTATCGTTACTTTAAAAGAATTTTAAGAATAACAGCAGAACCGACAGGTGGTTATCAAGCGATGCTTAATAAATTTAAAAAACTTTATTTTAAAGCAAAAATTACCGTTTGTTGTTTAGGTAAAAAATCGGAGATAGTTAGAGGCCGACTTTCTCAATTAACTAATTATTTTGATCTATTTGATAACGATCCTCTCAATAGATTTGAGATAAGAAAAATAATTACAGGAAAAGCCGCTTTAAATCTTTATGTAGAACGAGAATTAACCAAAGGTTTTCTTCTAAACACCGAAGAAGTCGCTAGCCTTTTTCATCTCCCTGGAAAAAATGCGCCAATCGCTAATGTCCTTCGGGTTATGTCTAAAAAAGCAGAATCGCCAGAAGGTCTTCCTAAAGGAGAATTTTTGCAAGACCCAAGTATTTCTGCGTTCGCATTAACTAATTTCAGAAATCAGTTTGTTCCTTTCGGAATAAAAAGAGCCGATCGGGATCGCCACATGTATCTATTGGGCAAAACAGGCGTTGGCAAAAGCAAACTTCTTGAGATTCTGATGTTGTCAGATATTTTTTCTGGTAAAGGGCTTGCTGTTTTGGATCCTCATGGAGATCTAGCCGAACATATTCTGAAATACATTCCCCAGAAGCGAATCGCCGATGTGATTTATTTTAATCCGGCCGATGAAGAATATCCTATTGGTTTCAACCCTCTTGCTAATGTTGATAAAGCGTTTAGACAGCATGTCGTGGCTGGTTTTATAGGAATTTTTAAAAAGCTTTTTGCTTTTGAGTGGACGCCGCGCTTAGAGCATATGCTTCGTTTTACTGTTTTAGCACTTTTAGACGCTAAAGATGCCACTGTGGTTTCTATTATTAAGTTGCTGACTAATAAGAAATACCGTCAAGAAGTAATTTTGCAGATTGAAGATCCGGTGGTAAAAAACTTTTGGACCCATGAGTTTGCTAGTTGGAACGAAAAATTTGATAACGAGGCGATTGTTCCTTTGTTAAATAAAGTTGGTGAATTTATTGCCTCTCCTTTAATAAGAAATTGTCTTGGCCAAGCCCATAGTAGTTTTTCAATTCCCGAAGTGATGAATAAGGGAAAAATCTTAATAATGAATCTATCGTCTGGTTCTTTGGGCGAAGATAACAGCGCCCTTTTGGGTTCGATGGTCGTCACCCAACTTCAACAAGCAGCCATGGCCAGAGCAAGACTTTCTGAGGAAGAAAGGAAAGACTTTTACCTTTATGTAGATGAGTTTCAGAATTTTGCCACTTCTGCTTTCGCCAATATTTTATCAGAGGCCAGAAAATACAGACTTTGCTTAACAATGGCCCATCAATATATTGCTCAATTGTCAGAAGAAATCAAAAAAACCGTTTTTGGCAACGTTGGGACGATTGGGATTTTTAGGGTTGGTTCTGAAGATGCTAGTTTTTTGCAAACCGAATTTGCCCCGGTTTTTAATCAGGAAGATCTGCAAAATCTAGATAGTCGTAGTCTTTGTCTTAAAATGAGCATTAGTGGAAAAACCGCCCCGCCTTTTTCTTGCCAGACAATCACTCTTCCTGAGCCCGAACACGATTATTCAAAGGAAATTATTGCTTATACTAGAGCTAATTATGCCCGACCAAGGAAAGAGGTGGAAAAGGAACTTGACGTTTTTGAAAAAGAAAGTATTTCTCTACCAAAAGAGGACGTCTCAACTAAGTCAATCTCTTCACCAACAAAAATTTCATCTGAAGGAATAATTTTTCAAGCAGATAAAAAAAAGAAAAAAGAGATTACAGATTTTGAGGCCCCAATTATTTAAAAATTATTTAAAGCTATGGCAAAAATTAAAACTTGCAAACAGTGTGGGAAGCAGTTTCGAATGATCGACATGGAAATTAATTTTTACACCAAACAGGGATATCCCGATCCAGAAAACTGCCCCCCATGTCGACAAAAACGGCGTATATCGCTGTGTAACCCAGAAGAATTTTTTAAACGAAACTGTGATCGTTGCGGTAAAGAAACCATCACCACTCATAATCCTAAAAAAAAATTAACTGTTTTCTGTGACGACTGTTTTCAGGATTACTATAACCACAATGAACTAGTTACAAAGGGGTAAAAAAATAATAAAAACCATGAATTTTATTAAGGAATATCAGAAACTGATCAAAGCGCTTCCTCATCCTGCCCTATATGGAGGAAGAAATGAGGAAGTAAAGTTTAGTGACAACATCTGGCATAGTTACAGAAGTTATTATTGTTTTCAGGGAGGGAGGCATAGAGATTCTGCTTATGTTTACAACTCAACTTCATGTACCGATTGTTTCGATTGCGATCATTCTAATGGTTGCGAACTTTGTTATGAGTGTTTTGTTGCCTTTGGGTGTTATAACTCTAGTTATCTTGAATATTGTAACAAGCTAACTGATTGTCATTTTTGCATTAATTGTCGCAATAGCGAATCTTTGTTTGGCTGTGCTGAATTGGAATATAAAAAATATTGCATTTTTAATGTTCAATATTCAAAAGAAGAGTATGAAAAGAAGGTCAAACAACTTCGTCAACTGCCGGCCGTCAACCATCTAGAAGAACTAGAAAAATTGAGAAGAAAGCTTCCACAGCCAGCCATGCGGGTAACAAAAAAAAGTGAAAATTCATTTGGAGACTATATTCTTGATGCCAAAGATTGCTATTTTTGTTTTTTTACGACAGAGTGCGAAGACAGCGCCTTTTTATTTGACTCACAGTATAGTCAAGAATGTTTTGATAACTATAGTATTCACATGTGTGAACTCTGTTATGAATGTTCACCACTAGGCCATTCATATAATTGTAGTTTTGTTAATGCCGGTGATTTTTTAACTGACTGTCATTATTGTACTAACTGTTATAACTCCCAAAATTTGTTTGGTTGTGTCAACCTTAGACACGCAAAATTCTGTATTTTAAACAAACAATATTCAGAAAATCAATTCTGGAAAAAGGTGCGGGAAATAAGACAGGAGCTTGGCTGGCTGGGACCAACAAAACCCTTAGCAAAAGAAAACAACAAAGGAGGTGATAAAAATGTCTAATACTAGAACTTGTAATCGTTGCGGTAAGAGTTTTGGAATTATTGAGATGGAAAAACAATTTTTGAATAAATATGGTTACCCTTATCCAGAAAATTGTCCAAAATGTAGACATACAGAAAGACAGGAACTTAGGGGTTGGCGAGATTTTTATAAACGTCCTTGTGATCGCTGTGGCAAGGAAATTATTACAATTTATCCACCAGAAAGTCAATTGATTGTCTATTGTGAGCCTTGTTTTAATGATTTTTATAATCGTTCTGATCCTTTGGTGGCCGATGAAAATTATCGAGCTCCGACAATAGATGAAAAAGTTAGTAAAAAATAAAAAAATATGGGATTTTTAGACGAGTTTAAAAAACTTAAAAAAAAGTTACCGAGACTTCCACGGAATAGTCTTAATAACGAGAATTCTCCCTATGTTAATTCTATCCACGTAATTAAGAATTGTTATTATTGTTTCGATGGTGGGTTGGCTGAAGACAGCGCTTACTGTTATTTTCCTTATGATATAAAAGACTGTTTTGACTGTGATTTTACTTTTGAGTCAGAATTATGCTACCAGTGTGTTGACTGCCAGAAATGTTATGATTGCGGTTTTTGTCAGAATTGTATTCTTTGCCGAAATTTAAGATTCAGTTATTTTTGTCGCGATTGTCATGATTGTTTTGGTTGTGTTGGTCTTCATCACCAAAGTTATTGTATTTTCAATAAAAAATACTCCAAAGAAGAGTATTTTAAAAAATTATCAGAACTTAGAAAGAAACCGATTGAAGAACACAAAAAAAAGCTACAGGAAATGATTAAAAATTATCCTCGACAAAGAGTCTACAGCGTTAAGTCAGAAAATGTTCCTTATGGTAATTTTATTACTAGCTGTGCCGACTCCTACTGGATTTTTGACGGGGTTGGTGATGAGGGCTGCGGTTATTTATATCAATCAAAATTCAATAAAGATTGTTTTGACATGGATCAGGCTTATAAAAATGAGCTTTGTTATATGGGTCATATATCAATGAGTTATAACGTCAGTCACACAGATCATTGTTCCTATCTTAGAAATTGTCATTTCATGTTCGCTTGCGAAAATTGTGAAGAGTGTTGGGGGTGTGTAAATCTCCTTCATGGCAAGTACTGTATTCTTAACCAACAATACAGTAAAGAGGATTATTTTAAAAAAATAAAAGAGATTAGGAAAGAGCTTGGCTGGCCAGTTTAAGGTTTCTCTGACAAAGAGTTCTATTCTAGGAACGTTTAGCTCACTAGCGAAAAAGTAGTTATTTTTTATTTTTAGAGAAGAAACGAGCTTGAATATCACCAGAAAAAATTGATACCTTATTGGAAATAGGAGTTAAATTGGCAATCGTTTTTCCGTTAACCAAGTTAGTAATAATGCCATGTGTTTTATTGGTTTCCACGGTAATCCCTGTTTGAAAAGCATCCCGCTTAAACAGGCCAATTTTTTTTATTGTTCCGTTGGGGACGTGAACATACTTACCAGACTCTATTCCCCTAGAGTTTTTGTCAGAATCTAATATTTCCATGTGAAAACCTCTTCTTATACTGGTAAGCCTAACGGCAGCAAGAGACAAAAGCCCCAAAAATATTATAGGAGTAGAAAACTCAATTATTTTCCCAATACCAGATCCTTCCTTTCGAGACATAGTTTGGCTTATTATATCAGAACAAAATGAAAAGTCAATTTATATTGTGGTTAATAATAAGGGAAAATATTTATCCTATAATATGCTATAATTAGGCATGGAAAAAAATCATTGTTCTTGGAGACAGATAATTGAACCAGGTACAGAGGTGACGTCTGGATCTGAAACAATAAGCAACAAAACAAAAAAACAAGATAAATCACCTCATCAAGATTAAAATAATTTGCAAATACTTTCGTGTATTATATGATATAGATTAAGATATGGACAAAGATACCAAAGAAAAACTCGACAGTTTTTTTAAAGAAAAAAATCCCAGCTATAATTTACCAAAAAATCGCCTTAAATCAATTCCTATTCGGACTACCCTATCAATCGGTTTAATAATTTTTCTTTTCTACGCACTATTTTCCGGAATGACGATTCAGTTCTATGCCAGTTTTACCTTTTTATTTTACAGTTGGATTGGTGAAATGTGGCTTTCGGTAATCGCTTTAGGTGTGTTCCAAACAATTCTAATGATTCCTATCCGGGCGATTAACCTAAGGATTTCTGCTAATGTAAAAGAATTTGAGGAACGGTTAGAAAAACTTAAGAATCAAGATGATGCCTATCTTATATTTAAGAAAAGATTTATAAAAGGAGACACTTCTTTACTTTTTTACAGTATTGATTTCCTGATTGCAGTGATTGCTTTTTTTTCCTTAGGGAAACTTTTTTTAACCGACTTCTATAATACCCAACTTGATCCTAAGTTATTATATTCATTTACCCCCTATCCAAAATACCCCATTCAAGGCAGGATTTTTAGTATTCCTTATATCTGGTTTACTAAAACGATAGATTTTGGTATGCAAAACGTCTGGTTTGCCTGGAAAATGATTATCCTTTTTATGGTCGTTGTAGGTATTGTTAGATTTTTTTATGTCAGAAGATTTGATAAAAAAGATAATCAAGCTATTATTACGTTTAAAAACTTCATTAAATTTCTCAACGGTTCATATATCCTAATTTTTTTTATCTCATGGTATTTAGTAAGACACTTTCCAAACGCTTGGCAGATTAAAATCTTTTCCGGTGATGTGGCTTTTCAAAACACAAGATTTAATATGGTTACGGCTGTAGCCACTTTTATTACTATTCTTTGGTTAGACGTACCAAAAATTATTAAAAAAAGTGAGCTTGCCATTCATGAGGGAATCTCTGAAGTGATTGTTAATCAAACGCAAATAGAAATGTTTTTTAATAGTTTTAAAAATGCCCTTATTTTAGGTTTGGGAGCTTTTTTTATTACCAACCAAATTCCCTGTGCTTTTGAGCTATCGGTTTTTACGTTAGAAATCATTTCTTGGATATCACCTTTAACACTTGATCGACTAATTTTTATGGGCGTTAAGGGAAAAGGGCCGGTTGTTAAAAAGGCATAGTATATAATATAAGATATGGCATCAATCGACAATCTTCTGGTTTCGCTTTTTGCAGACGAAATTTTAGGTGGTTTTTTTGTGATTGTTCCTCCAGGCCATATTGGTTGTATATACTCGATTTTTAGAGGGGTTTTAAAAGACGTCTGGCACCCGGGGATTCACTTTAAGTTACCGTTAATTCACCGAGTAAAACTTTTTAATGCCCAGATAATTGAGTACACTATTGCTAAAGATATTAAAATTGAGGACAACAAAGAGGTTATGGCTGACGAGGTGATTGAAGCAGTCACTTCTGATAATAAATTCATAAAGATCGAAGCGACTGTCCTAATTCAACTGGATACCACTAAAATTCCTGAGATCTGGCAGAATATCGGTGAAAACTTTATTTCTAAAGTAGTTAGACCGGTAACCAGAAGTCGAATTAGAAGAGTCTTAACCAAATATACAGTGGAAAACTCAATTTCAGCCTTAAGATCAAAGATTGAAGAAGAAATTAAGGAGCAACTATTCCAAGCTTTACTACCGCATGGACTTAAGGTTAAAAATTTTTACTTAAGTAGTTTGACACCAGTCGAACCTTTACCAGCAAAATCTGAAACCTCAAAGAAGTATATTGCCGGTAACAACAAAAAAGAAGCCGTTAAAACCGGAACAGTTTTTGATAGTAACACTCAAAAATAATTTAATCTTCGGCAGTTGCCCCAAAGCTAAGAATTTTATCAGTGACTTCGTTTAGTTTTTCTTTCATTAGTTCTAAATTATTAGCCTCTAAGTTAAGTCTTATTAAGGGTTCAGTATTGGAACTTCTGATGTTAAATCTCCAATCAGGAAAGTCAATTGTTAACCCGTCAAGCCAAGAGACCTTGCTATCTGGGTACTGTTGAGCAATCTTCTCAAGGACTTCTTTAGACTTTAGATCACTCGGTAACTTATAGTTAATCTCACTTGATTCGTTAGAACTGTGGAGTTCGGCCAGTATTTCAGAAAAAGGTCTTGGATCTCGGGTTAAAACATCAAGAACGTGATAGATCACTCTAATTGACGACTCGGCTCCACCAGTTTCTCGGAAAAAATAATGACCGGAAGACTCACCCGCAAAAGCACCGCCAACCCGATTAAGGTGTTCGGTAATTAATGAATGCCCGACAATGTTAACCTCCATCATTCCCCCGTTATCTTCAATAACCTTTTGGGCGTTTTTGGTATAACGAATATCAACTAATATTTTTTCACCTCTTTTTTTGTTGAGAATTTCTCGGGCTATTAAAGCCGTGATTAAGGTGGCCAGAACGATTTCCCCCTTTTCATTAATAAAATATATCCGGTCGGCATCACCATCAGTAGCAATACCCAGGTCGGCCTTAGTTTCACTAACTTTTTTCTGAAGTTCTTTTAAGGTGTGGAACTTTAACGGATTAGCTTCATGAGCCGGAAAGGTACCATCAAGTTCAAAATTAAGTTTAATAAGTTGACTACCTGGAATCTTATTAAAAATCTTTTCTAAAAACATAATCCCCATGGCATTGGCTGGATCGGCGACTACTTTTAGAGGTCTAAGTGTTTTAATACCAACCGTATCATAGGCCGATTGGATTTCTTCATTTAAGATTTCTTTTTCAGTTATTGTTCCGGTTTTTTCAGACTTTGTAAAAGTTTTATTAATTGCAATTTCTTTTACTTTATCCATTCCGGTATTCTTAGCCACTTTAATTAACTGTCCATTTTTTTGGTAAAGAAACTTTAAACCATTGTACTGCTTTGGGTTGTGTGAAGCTGATATTTGTATTCCGCCATCGTAATGATATTTAAAAACCGCGTAGTAGACACTTGGAGTAGTCGAAAGTCCAATATCAACTACTTGGGCACCAAGTTCTATTAACGCCTCTTGAGCTTTTTTAGAAAGCGATGGGGAAGAAATTCTCATATCACGACCTAGAACAATAGTTAGGTTCTTCTTTTCTAAAACCTGCACAAAAAAGGTATAAATCGCTTTAACAATATCTTTAATATTGTCTTCATTAATCTGATCTGGGTAAATTCCGCGAATGTCATAAGCTTTAAAAATAGCCGGGTCGGTCATAAGTTTTTATCATAAAAAATAAACTGATAATATATCAAGAGACTTTAACAAAGAATAAGGATTACGACTGGTTTTAGTCATAGCATCAATTCTTTGTAAGGCTTCGTAAAAGTTTATTAAATTCTCGGTTTTCCAGGAAGCGGCCTGAGTTTTTAATTTATAGATCTGCCAGTCAGCCAGCTTGCTTGGTTTTTTTCCTGTTTTAATAATAATCAATTTTCTTATATGTTTAATTAGCATTAAAAAAACGAAAAAATTATCAGTGCTGTCAGAAATTAACTGCAATATTCTCAGGAAATTTTTACGGTTATCGGGAAAGCAACTATCTAATAACTTAAAAATATTTTCTGAAGGTTTGAATTCTTTAATTTTTACTTGAATACTTTTAGATAAACGGATATCTCGTCCTGATAGGCCATTTTCCCAGTCAAAAAGCGTGATTTTTTTATTATTAAAAATATCATTAATAGTTTTAGTTTTTTTTAAATATAAATTTTCTGTAAAGTAAACCACTTTATTTGTAAAAAGAGAGAGGTTTTCTTCATTTAATAACTTTGGTGAGATAATTTGGTCAGCCGAAAGTGTTTTAATTTCATATTCCTTTTGCCGATACTCTTTTTTAAGTAAACTGAAATAATTGCGGGAACTAACACTATCTTCACCACAGACGATTGTGATCATAATCACAATTTTAGCACAATAATTTTATTGAGTTAGAAGCTTATTTATTGAGCAGTAGGCTAAACCACAGGCAATCGCATCATACTCATCATCTTCTTTAATTTTTTTCTTTATGACTAAAAGCAAATGGAGCATTTTGATTATGCCTTTTTTATTAGATAGTCCGTATCCGGTAACCGTTTGTTTTATCTGTAAAGGGGTTAAAAAATCGACTTTAATTTTTTTTTGTGCCGCTAATAAAATAACTACTCCTTGAGCCTGACTGACAGTAATGGCGGTTTTTTGGTTTTTAAAAAAGAAAAGTCTTTCTAAAATAATTACTGATGGTTTATTTTTATCAATAAGCGCGGAAACTGCGTTGAATATTTTAAGCAATCTTTTTTCTAAAGGAAGAGTTTTTTCTGTTTTAATTAGTCCAGAAGATAAAAACTTTTCTTTAATGTTAAAACTATTATTTGAGTTAAAAAAAGCATATCCGGTCTTTTCCAGACCAGAATCAATCGCTAATACAATCATTAAATAATTTAACTAACAAAAATGATGGGAGAGAGCGCTACTTAGGACGACTCAGCTAAATCCCTTGCGGGACTTACACTTGTCGCCTATATGGCCTGTAGTCTACAGGCAAGCTTAAAGATTTCTTATCTTGAGGTTCGCTTCACACTTGAGATGCATTCAGTGTTTATCGAATGAAAATATAGCTACCCGGCGGTGTCAATAGACAACCGGTACACCAGGGATTTTCTCTTCCAGGTCCTCTCGTACTGTGGAAGACCCCTCTCAAAAATCAATGCGCTTACACCGGATAGAGTCCGAACTGTCTCACGACGTTCTGAACCCAGCTCGCGTACCGCTTTAACGGGCGAACAGCCCGACCCTTGGAACCGACTCCAGCTCCAGGATGCGATGAGCCGACATCGAGGTGCCGAACCGCGTCGTCGATATGAACTCTCGGACGCGACTAGCCTGTTATCCCCGGAGTAGCTTTTATTCGTTAAGCCCCGGCGACGATCACCGTCAGCCGGAGGATCACTAACTCCTACTTTCGTATCTGCTTGAATAGTCATTCTCACAGTTAAGCCAGCTTATGCGTTTGCACTAACGCTGCGATTTCCATCCGCAGCTAGCTGACCTTTGAGCTCCTCCGTTACAATTTTGGAGGAAACCGCCCCAGTTAAACTGACCGCCAAGCACTGTTGCCTCCGAATCGGAGGCTAAGGCAAAAAAGAATCAAAGAGAGGTGTTTCATCGTTCCCCGCCAAAGGCGGGGTCCCTCCTACTCTCAACAGTTAACTCCCTTTTGCCAATACCTAGTTTCAGTAAAGCTTCCGGGGTCTTTTTGTCCAGGTGTAAGTAAACCGCATCTTCACAGTTATTTCAATTTCGTCGAGCAGTGGTTCAAGACAGTTTTCAACTCGTTATACCTTTCATGCGGGCCGGAACTTACCCGGCAAGGGGCTACGCTACCTTAGAACTCTCAGGGTTAGAGCTGTCGTTCGCTGGAGCTTACACCGGAACCTTGTCCGATATTCTTACGAAATCGGACTCAGCCCCAGTGGTTAACTTACCAGCACCGGACAGGCATCAGCTCCTATACATACCCTTTTAGGGTTAGCAGGAACCTGTGTTTTTGGTAAACAGTCGGTTGAAAATCTTTTGTTGCATCCCGCCATAGGCGGGAAGAGCATCTTGACTAGCTTACGCTCAGCTTTTTTGCCGAATTCCTTGAACCACCATTACTCGTTTGCCTTGGTGTTCTCCACCAACCCACCTGAGTCGGATTACGGTACGGTCTTTGATAACGCTCTTTAGTTGGCTTTTCCCGGAGACTTAAGTCATCCTACTTTCCCGCCAAAGGCAGGATTGCATTTGTTGCTTGCCTTTACTTGCGTAAAGATTCACAACTTAGCCCCCCAGTGGAGGGCAGGACTATCAAATCTCGTCACCAACTAAATAATAACGCATTACCAAAGGTAGCCAAATATTAATGGCTTGTACATCCCATGTACCCAAAAGAGCACACAGTTAGTACCGACTAACCCTCAGCCGATTGACGTTACTGAGGAAACCTTGGGTATACGGCATCCCGAGTTTTCATCGGGAGATCTCACTACTCATGCCAGCATTCTCACTTCTTACCGCTCCACCATGCTTTACAGCAAAGCTTCGATGCAGTAAGAAAGCTCCCCTACCACACGACTTGCGTCGTATCTCCGTCTTCGGTAGACAATTTAGCTTCGATTATCTTTGGCGCCAATCTTCCACCCCCGATAAATCGGAGGATATTCAGGTGAGCTGTTACGCACTCTTTAAAGGATAGCTGCTTCTGAGCTAACCTCCCTGCTGTGTTGGAAAATTAACGACCTTCACCACTTAAATGTCATTTGGAAACCTTAAACGGGAGTCTGGGCTGTTGCCCTCTCGCCCTTACCAGCTTATCCCGGCAGGACTGACTCCATCTGATAACGCTCAAGTATTCGGAGTTTGGTTAATCCCGATCGCTAAAAGCTCTCGAGACTATCCAGTCGCTCTACCCCTTGAACTAAATCAGACAGGCTATACCTAAATATATCTCGGGGAGAACCAGCTATTTCCAGATTCGATAGGCATATTGCCCCTAACCACAAATCGTCCCATGCCATTTCACCGACAACGGGTTCGGGCCTCCTCCCGACTTTCATCGGGATTCACCCTGTTCATGGTTAGCTCATCTGGTTTCGGGCTATCCAATAACTGAAAACGCCCTGTGAGGACTTGGTTTCCCTTTGCTTTCCCACAAAAAAGTGGTTAAACAATCAGTAAATTGGATGCTCGCTGGCTCATTCTTCAATAGGCACGACATCATCCCGCCAGAGGCGGGACTCTGTCTGTTTGATAGCCAATGGTTTCAGGTTCTATTTCACTCCCTTTACCAGGGGACTTTTCGCCTTTCCTTCGCAGTACTAGTTCACTATCGGTCAGTTTGGGTATTTAGTCTTGGATCGTGACCGACCCAGCTTCCCACAAGGTTTGCCGTGCCTCGTGGTACTTGGGAATTCCACCAGAGTAGTTCTCAATTTCAAATACAGGACTTTCACCTTCTATGGTTGGACTTTCCAGACCATTTTTCTATCAAAAACTACTTCCTACTGTGGTCCCACAACACCCCAATAAATTGGGGTTTAGACTCCTCCGATTTCGCTCGCCGCTACTTACGGAATCTCGATTGATTTCTTTTCCTCCGGGTACTTGGATGTTTCGGTTCCCCGGGTTGCCTTCTTATCTTGCGATAAGACATCCTGACTTACATCAGGATAGGTTGCCCCATTCGGAAACCAACGACTGATAACGTCTGTTGGAGAACTGATCGTTGATTTCGCGCTCAAACACGCGTCCTTCTTCGGCCCAAACTGCCAAGGCATCCGCCATTGGCTTTATCTCTCCCATCACTTTTGTTAATTAAGAGAAATATAAAAAAAATAAAAAATAAAGAAAAAAAATAAAAAAATTGATGCGCTGAATGTTAAAGTGCGGTGGACCTATGGGGAGTTGAACCCCAAACCTTCGGAATGCAAATCCGACGCTCTAGCCAATTGAGCTATAGGCCCTAAAGCCTTAATCAAAAGCCGCTGACCTGCCTGCCGGCAGGCAGGACTACAGGCCCAGCGACGAAAAACCCCCTAAGGTCCTACCACATTGTTAAATTGCCACATATCAAGCAAATAGTTTGCGTTTTTTTAAATAAGACGGTCTTTATTCTTCGAGGCTGTTAGGAGATCGTTTCACCGTCTCCAATGATGCCTTTACGAAAGGTAAATTTTCATTGGTAACTGTAATAATATCAAAACCCTTTTTCCTTGTCAACGGGAAGATTTTTATAAACCTACTTTAGTATGAACCAGAATTTTGACTAGTGTCTGAAGGAGTATCAATGTTTGTAGGAGTGTGTCTACGAATAGAACGCTCATGTTCTTCTTGCCAACGCGCTAATGGACTTCCATCTTTAAAAAAAGCATAATTACTGTTTCTAAGTAAGGTAGACCTAAATTTTAGGGGGTTTACTAATGCTTTTGCAATAAGTGGACAGGCGTTTCCAGGGTCGATAGTAAATTCTTCTAACGAACTTAAATACTCGTTATTAATGTATACTTGTCTATCATCAGATACATGAGAATATATACAAGAATAGTCATTTAATATAATACTCTTTGGATAAGACTGAAAATAAGAGAAGAATGATGCTAAGCCATGCTTTTTAAGAAAGTTACGTTCTCTGTCGGTCAAATCAAATTTATCTCCCCACCTCAAGACAACACAGTCATGGCTGCCATGAGGATTATTTTCGGTATGATCAAAATCGGAATGATCAAAATTTACCTGATCATACCAACGCAAACGTTCCCATACTTCTTCAGGACAATCAAACTCTTTATATAAAGAAGACCCCTTTTTGTAAATAAATACCTCTGATAAATGCGCTTTATTTATTTCTGGAGAATTTTCTCTTATCCCTTGAAACGTTTCGGTTAGACTTTTTTGCCAAAACAATATACGCTCATCTTTTATTTCTAATCTCGTATTTTGTAATTTTTCTTGACGAAGTAAAATTTTTCTTTGTTCTTCCTCCAATCTCAATACGTCTTGTATCTTTTTATCTTCAGCAGCTCTTCTAGCTACTTCCTCAGCTTCTGCCTTAGCTTTCTCACTTAAAATTCTATTTTGTTCTGCTAATATATCTTTCCAATATTCAGGTGACATATAATGAGTATATTATACAACATTAGAGCCTTATTATTGATAGTTTCCTATAAAAGGCGGACATTCTACCTTAGAGACATTTTTGGTGTTATCAAACGTCTTTTTCCTTGTCAACGGGAAGTTTTTTCTATTGCAGTCACCGGAAAAACCCTCTATATTTAAATTATGGTCAAAAAAAATTTGGTGTGGTTTGATGAGGTCGATAAAAACGACATCGGACTAGTTGGTGGTAAAGGCGCTAACCTGGGAGAAATGGTTAATGCCAACCTACCGATTCCCTACGGCTTTATTGTCACCGCCAATGCTTATTTTAACTTCATAAAAACTGCCAAGTTGGAAAAGAAAATCAGCGATATTATTTCGATTGTTAACTTTGAAAATGCCAGCGAACTAAATCAAGCCTCGGTTCACATCAGAAGATTGATTGCTGATGCGGAAATTCCCGATTTTTTAGTCAAAGAAATATTTCATTATTATGAAAATTTTCAGCTTAAAGAAGAAAAATATTTTTCTAAGAAAATTTCTTCGATTAAAGAAGGTATAAAAAAAGTCAGACACGCCTATAGTCCGCCTCTGGTGGCCGTTCGCTCGTCAGCAACGGCTGAAGATTTACCAGGTGCATCTTTTGCCGGCCAACAGGAAACCTATTTAAATATTAAAGGCGAGGCTCATCTTATACAAAAAATTAAGCTTTGTTGGTCTTCGCTCTTTACCGAAAGAGCCATCTATTATCGACACCAACAAAAGTTTGATCATTTTAAGGTTGGTTTAGCGGCTGTGGTTCAGCGGATGGTTCAGTCGGACAAATCGGGCATTGCCTTTAGCATTGATCCGGTAACCAATGATAAAACTAAAATTGTTATCGAAGCTATCTATGGCTTAGGAGAGTATATTGTGGGCGGCAAAGTCACGCCAGATCATTATGAAATTAATAAAAAGTCATTTTTAATCTTAGAAAAAAAGACTAAATTTCAACCCATCAAGTTAGTTAAATCCGGCCTTATTAATCGTCAGGTCAACCTATCTAAAAAAACCGGTTCCAAACAAAAAATTAGCGACGAAGAAATTATTAAGGTGGCTTTATTGGTAAAACAAATAGAAACTCATTATTTTTTTCCTCAAGACATTGAGTGGGCCATTGAGGGTGATCGGGTTTTTATTGTCCAATCACGACCGGTGACTACAATCAGGGAAATGACTGCCGACAAACACGAGACAGCCATAAAAGAACGACCCATTCTTACTGGCGATCCCGCCTCACCAGGAATTGCCTCAGGGCAGGTAAAAATAATTCACTCAGCCAAAGAGATTGACAAGATTAAAAAAGGCGATGTACTGGTTGCGCCCCAAACCAATCCTGATTATGTGCCTGCGATGAGAAGAGCGGTAGCAATTGTAACAGAAAAAGGCGGTCGTACCTCCCATGCGGCCATTGTTTCCCGTGAGCTAGGAGTGCCGGCAGTGGTTGGGGCCGAAAAAGCCACCAAAATTTTAAAAAAAGAGACATTTATTAGCGTCAATGGTTCAACCGGAGAAATTTTTAAAGGCAATATCTTGGCAAAATTATCCACCTTCGCTAAAGCTACGGCGGACAAGCAAATTTCAAAAAAGTTGGAAAAAAAAATAAAAACAGTCACCAAAGTCTATGTTAATTTAGCTGAACCTGAGGAAGCCGAAAAAGTCTCTAAAATGAATGTTGATGGGGTTGGTTTACTGCGGGCTGAGTTTATGATTGCGCAGATTGGTGTTCATCCCAAAGCCTTTATTAAAAATCACAAAGAACCGATATTTGTTAACCACCTGACAAGAAATCTTTTATCTTTTGTAAAGGCTTTTTCACCCAGACCAGTAGTTTATCGAGCCACTGATTTCAAAACTAACGAGTATAAACATTTAGCAGGTGGTAACGCCTATGAACCTCACGAAGATAATCCT
>Ga0315288_10000594_pt1 | contig 45582 bp, 35 predicted proteins | sample YL17G11_20_MG_FD_203454 | JGI IMG/M metagenome (GOLD analysis project Ga0315288, IMG submission 203454) | Sediment microbial communities from Yellowstone Lake, YNP, Wyoming, USA - YL17G11_20 | ecosystem: Environmental > Aquatic > Freshwater > Lake > Sediment | place: USA: Wyoming | collected... | reverse complement strand
TTGGATAATATTGATGTCAGTACAGCCCGCGCTTTGGGAATCGAGGTCAGGAATACTCCCGACGTCGTTACGGAGTGTACTGCGGATTTTACTCTGGCCATGGCGTTGAGCCTTTTGCGAAAAATCCCGCAAGCCCACGATTATGTTCGCCGGGACAAGTGGACTGCCTGGGATCCGGAAATTTTTTTGGGAAGGACTTTATGCGGCCTGACTTGGGGGATCGTCGGGCTGGGCAAAATCGGTCTGGCCGTCGCAAGACGGATCATCGGATTCGGATGTCATATCATGTATTTTGATCCTTACGTGACGCTGACCCAACTTCAAGACGGCCAAATCGAGCTGCAAAAAACGGGTTTTAGGGATCTCTTAAAGGCATCGGATATTATTTCAGTGCACGTTCCCTTGACAGCGGAAACGAAGTATTTGATGGACGGCGAAGCACTCAGGGCCATGAAAAAAACAGCCTTCTTGATTAATATGGCTCGAGGGCAGGTTGTTAAATCCAAGGATCTTGTGTCCGCCTTGATGAAGAAGAGGATTGCGGGCGCCGCCCTCGATGTGTTCGATCCCGAACCCATTTCCGGTAACCACGATATCTTAAAGTTCGGCAATATCATCGTCACCCCCCATATCGGGACAGCTACCGAAGAATGCCGACGAGAAATGGCGATGGCAGCGGCGAAAAATATTGTTGATTTTTTCAAACAGGAGCTCAAATCATGAACAGCGAGAAATTAAAACAATTAGAAAAAATATTTAAAAACACAATGAGGACAAAAGAATTTCGAGACGATCTCTCAATGAGTACGATGACCAGTTGGGATTCCCTCAAACATGTCGAGTTCCTCACGGAGATAGAGGAACAGTTCGGAATCAATATTGACATTCAGGACATCATGAAAATGACGGACGTTTTATCAATCAAGCAGGTCCTGGCGAAATACCTGTAAGGAAAGCCTTGTGAAGGATCACCAAAGGACCACAAAAGGATTCAACTACACATACGACTCGGTTTTTGCGCTTCTTTTTGCGAGATATACGGCGTCCGAAGATAAGGACTTCATCATCAGTTTGTCGGGAGATGCCGAGGAACGATACACCTATGGGGCTTTCATGACGAAGATTTTCCTTCTTAGGAAACATCTCGCGAAGAAAGGCATCCAAAAGGGCGAATGCATTAATATCCTTTGCCAGAATTCGGCCGATTTCCTGATAATTTATTTCGCCGCGTTATCGCTCGGCATTATTGTCTGTCCCATCAATTATAATTTGGCCCCGAGAGAGGTCCAATATATCATTAAAGACTCGCAGGGTCGAATGCTGTTCGTGGAGCACGATCATCTCGGAAAATATGAAGCCGTTCAGAACGAATTGCCTTCCGATTATGGTGTCGTCGTCTTATCGAGAAAGCCATTTTCCGATCGATATGATAATTTCTATTCAATCATCGAAAGCGATTGCATTCGGGAAGGCCAAATTCTAGACGCACCGGACATTGCTTTGTCCGATAAAGCGGTTATCATCTATACTTCGGGAACGAGCGGAAACCCCAAAGGCGCGATCCTGACTCATTCCAACCTGCTTGCGGACGCGCAGGCCATTGCTGAGTGGTTCCATTTTGATTCCTACACACGAACCCTCTGCATCTTGCCTTTGTTTCATAATAACGGTCAAGTCGTGACGCTTCTCGCGCCTCTATGGGCCGGAGGGTCGACCGTCATGATCAAGGGGAATATAAGCCTGAAGCTGTTTTGGGCTCTCATTGAAAAATATTCCGTCACCTGGACAAGCGTCATACCCACCATCCTGTCGGTTCTTTTAAATTTCCGGATAGAACGAAAAGACAAGACGCTGACAGGAATCATTTGCGGAGGAGCGCTTTTACCCAAGAGCGTGCAAGTGGAATTCGAACGGCTCTATGCGGTCCCTATCTACGAAGGCTACGGCTTAACGGAAACGACATCTTTCTCCTGCTTCAATCCCCTTGAGATCGGCCGAAGGATTATCGGCTCCATTGGATTGGCCCTGCCGATCAACGAAATGGCAATTTTCGACGAGCATGACAACGGAGTCCCGAACGGAGAGATAGGAGAGATCTGTATCCGCGGTTATAACGTCTTCCCGGAGTACTGTAATCTGCCGGAAAGAAACGCCGCGGCTTTTCGTAAAGGCTGGTTTCACAGCGGAGATTATGGATATCGGGATGATGCGGGATTCTTCTACATCAAAGGCCGCAGGGACGACATGATCATCAAGGGGGGGGAGAATATCTATCCCCGCGAGATTGAGAACGTCGTCTACATGCACGAGAAGGTCAAAGACTGCGCGGTTGTGGGGGTCGAACACAAACTCTGGGGAGAAAATATCGTCCTTTTTATAGAAGTCAAGGAAAATGAGGCTCTGACTCAAAAAGACATCCTCGATTTTCTCCGGGGAAAAATCGCTGGCTACAAGATGCCGGCGGAGGTCTATTTCATCGGTGAGACTCAGGGCCCCAGTGAATTGCCCAAAGGCCCTACGAACAAGATCCTCCGGAAAGAGTTGAAGGCGTATTATCAGAAATATATACGGCGGTAGGTCTAAGCCGGCAGGCGCCGAGTCCAATTTTAGAAGCGCATGAAAATGAAATCGTTTATATTTCATCATATCGGTATTGCCACGAGGAATCTCGCAAAGACAAAAAAAATATTCGAAGAACTTGGATTAAATATGAGCGAGGCAATTCCCGTCCCCGGCCAAAAGGTCAATGTTTGCTTCTCCCGGGATGTCGACCATCCGAGAATCGAGCTCGTCGAACCGGCGACGGAGGATTCTCCGGTCAATAATATCCTGGACAAGGTGGGATCCTCGCCTTATCACCTCTGCTATGAAACGCCTGATTTGGATCACGCTATACCTTTTTTAAGGAAGCATGGCTTTTTATTGATCAGCGGGCCGAGTTCGTCGAAAGCGCTGGATGACAACAGAATATGCTTTTGCTATCATAACAAAATCGGTTTAATCGAAATCGTGGAAATAAACAGGGAACCTAAAGAATGATAGCCCCATTTGATTTGAGCGGCAAGACGGTGCTCGTTACGGGGGCGTCTTCCGGCATCGGCAGACAAACCGCCATCTCGATCGCTCTGCAAGGAGGACGGCTGGTCATTACGGGCCGGAACCTGGAAAGGCTCAAACTGACCTATGACCAATTACCCGGCCAAGGCCATGAGTTTATTCAAGCCGATCTGACGATCCCGGATTCTCGAGAGCAAATCATCTCTTCCTCGCCGGAACTCCAGGGCTTGGTGAATAGCGCCGGTCAGATCAAGCTCTACCCCTATAAAATTTATGGCGAAAAAAGGCTGAGAGAGTTGTTTTCTATAAATTACGAAGCCTCTCTTCTCTTGACGTCGGGGCTTTTAAATAAGAATAAAATCCTTGATCGGGCGTCTATTATTTTTGTGACGTCGGTCATCAGCCTCGTCGGGACCGAGACGAATGGGATCTATGCCGGAACAAAAGGGGCCCTGGCCGGAAATGCAAAATGTCTTGCTTTGGAGCTTTCTCCAAGAAAAATCCGGGTGAATTGCGTCTCTCCGGCTTTCGTAAAAACTCCCATGCTTGACAGACTGGCCTCTTTTGTGGATTTAACGAAGTTCGAACAACAGCATCCTTTAGGATTCGGCGAGGCAAAGGACGTCGCCAATACGATCGTCTATCTGTTAGCGGACGAATCCCGCTGGGTGACTGGCACGAATCTAATTGTCGATGGAGGTTATTGTGCCCAATAAGAAGAGATTGTATATCATTGGCGCAGGAGATTTTGGCCGGGAAATGGAAAGCCTTCTGGACTTGATCCCAAATCATCAACGCGATTGGAAGATCGCCGGCTATCTGGACGATGACCTCAACGCTCTGGACGGCTTGTCTTCCGATTATAAAATTTTGGGCGGAATTGTCAATTTTTCCTTCGCTGAAGACGATATGGCCATTATCTCCGTTGTCGATCCTCCCGCCAAGGAGAAGATCTATGACAAATTGAAGAACAGGGTGAAATTTTACACTTATGTATTTCCCAATGTGATCGTTTTTAAATATTCTCAATTCGGCGAGGGATCCATTATTGCCGCAAATTGCGTGATATCGAATAATGTCATCTTAGGAAAATGCGTTACTATTAATGAGGGATCCCAGATAGGGCATGACACGCTCGTTGGCAACTTCTCGTCGCTGATGTCGAGTGTCGATGTCGGAGGACGCTGTCAAATCGGACAGAGAGTCTATTGCGGAACCGGCGTGGTGATTATTCCCGGCCGGAAAATAGGCGATGATGCCAAAATTGGAGCGGGGAGCGTCGTTCTCCGTAACGTCAAAAATGCCACGAGTGTGTTCGGTAATCCCGCGAAGTTGATCTGAAGGATCGGCGCAAACGGAGAATCTTCTGCCGGATAAAGAAAAAACAATGAAGCGCATTTATCTTTCTCCGCCGCACCTGGATGGGCGCGAAAAAGAACTGATGATCGAGGCTTACGAATCGAATTGGATTACAACCCTTGGCCCCCAAGTTAATCTGTTTGAAAAAGAGATCTGCGAGAAAATTAATATTGGATTCGCAGTAGCTCTGTCGAGCGGAACCGCGGCGCTGCACCTATCGATGATTCTTCTGGGCGTTCAGCCGGGAGATGAGGTCATCTGTTCGGACTTGACGTTTGCTGCGACGGCGAATGCGATTGCCTATTGTGGTGCCAAGCCAGTTTTTATCGATTCCAATCGATCAACCTGGAATATGGATCCGGATCTGCTCGAAAAAGAATTAGCCGTTTGTGCGAAAAACGATCGGCTTCCGAAAGCGGTAATAGTCGTAGATCTTTACGGCCAATGCGCCGATTATGACGCAATTCTCGAAGTTTGCTCTAAATATGATGTTCCCGTTATCGAGGACGCCGCAGAAGCCCTGGGGGCGATTTATAAAATCAAAGCCGCGGGGAAATTCGGCGTTATGGGGGTTCTATCGTTCAACGGGAACAAGATTATAACGACTTCGGGCGGAGGTATGCTGGTCTCGGACGATGAATCATATGTTAAAAAAGCGCGTTATCTGGCCACGCAGGCCAGGGAGCCGGCTCCTCATTATCAGCATGTCCAAGTCGGCTATAACTACCGGTTGAGCAATATCCTCGCGGCGATCGGCCGGGGCCAGCTTGAGAGATTGAAAGATAAAATCGTAAAGAGAAGAGCCATCAATCAATATTATCGAAAAACATTGGGAGACATCCCGGGGATTGAGTTTATGCCTGAAGCGTCCTATGGACGATCGAATTGCTGGTTGACAGTGATCTTGATAACGCCAAGCCGATTCGGCCTGGATCGCGAAGGAGTGCGGCTCGCTCTGGAAGAAGAAAACATCGAAGCCAGAGCCGTTTGGAAACCGATGCATCTTCAGCCGGTTTACCAAAGCTGCAGGATCCGGGGAGGAGCCGTAAGCGCGGATCTTTTTAAACGGGGTCTTTGTCTGCCCTCCGGCAATCAACTTGATGAAAATGACCTTAGAAGAATCACCGGGATCATAAAAAAATTACGCAGAGCCAGATGATATTGGGTCCCGAGGGTGATTGATGCCCTCTTTTCTATTTGTTTCAACTATAGTATAAAAAATGCTATCTTATCTTCGACAAAGATTTCAATTCATTAAATGAGGGGATGGGCATGACGGGAATTAAATATGCCTTGAATTCATTCGAACCGAGAAGATTTCTTTTTAAAAAGGCCAACCAGTTTATCCTGGATTTATTCATTTTTATTTTTTCTTTCTTTTTGTCATACATCATCCGCTTCGAGGGAATACCGCCAGGCTTATATTTTAAACAGATCCTTTTTCTTTTCCCCTATATCGCGCTCGTCCGAATCTTGAGCTTTTTTTTCTTTTCCATTTATTCGATAGTCTGGAGATATGTTTCGATCGTCGACGCTTACTCGATTCTCAAAGCGACGTTACCCGTCAGTCTAGTCTTGTATTTGGGGCGCGTCGTCCTTCCGGAAAAACTATCTCTACTTCGGCTTCCGCTCAGCGTGATCGCACTGGAATTCATGTTCGTCCTTACGGGAACATTGGGAATTCGCATGACGCGCAGGCTTTATTCTGAAATGTCCGAACGCGAACGCCTCGGCAACAACAAGCTCAGCAAAAGAAAAAAACATGTGTTGCTCGTCGGCGCGGGAAACGCGGGAAATATGGTCATTAAGGAGTTGAAACAAAGAACGGATCTTGGATTTGAAGTCATTGGATTCGTGGATGATGATCCGAAGAAATTCAACAGTGTAATTCAAGGAGTCAAGGTGTTGGGCAATACGGCCCAAATCCCGGAATTCGTCCATAAGCTGAATATCGAAGAGATCATCATATCCATCGCGAACGCGACTTCGAAGGAAATCAGAAGGATCGTCGAGATTTGTGAGGGATCGAAGGTTAAAGTGAAAATCATTCCGGGGTTGTTCGAGATGCTGGACGATAAAGTCAAAATCACGAAAATCAGAGAACTGGACATCAACGACCTCTTGGGTCGCAGTCTGGTCGACTTTGAAAATAATCTTCCTGAAGTCGTGAGCTATTATAAAAACAAAAGAATCCTGGTCACGGGCGCAGGCGGATCCATTGGATCGGAACTGTGCCGGCAGCTGGCCGCCGTCTGGCCGAAGGAAATCATCCTGCTGGATAAAGACGAAAATAGTATTTTCGAGATAGACAACGAGCTCAGCGGGAAACTCAGGGGAAGCGCACAGAGAAATATTCATCCGATCATTGCGAATATCGAGAACTGGGAAAGGCTGAAATCGGTATTCGAGAGATATAAACCAGAAATCATCTTTCATGCCGCAGCGCATAAGCATGTTCCCTTGATGGAAAGTAATGTCTCCGAAGCTGTATTGAACAATATCGAGGGGACGAAAAATATCGTTGAGCTTTCAGATTTGTACGGCGTTGAAAGAGTTATTTTCATCTCCACGGACAAGGCTGTGAACCCGACGAGCATCATGGGCGCTACCAAGAGAATCGGCGAGGCTATCGTCCAGGACATCGCTTCTCGGAGTCAAACGAAATATTCCTGTGTCCGGTTTGGGAACGTCCTGGGAAGCCGAGGGAGCGTCGTCCCCCTCTTCCAGAGACAGATAGCCGATGGCGGGCCGATCACCATCACACACCCTGACATCAAGAGATATTTCATGTCGATCTCCGAGGCAGTCCAGCTCATTATCCAGGCAGGCACCATCGGCGAGAAAGGCGAAATATTCGTCCTCGACATGGGAAAACAGGTCAGAATCGTGGATCTCGCTAGAGAAATGATCCGGCTTTCGGGAAACAGCGAGAGCGATATCGAAATCAAGTTTATCGGCCTTCGCCCGGGCGAAAAATTGTATGAGGAAATCCTGGTTGACGAAGAAAAAGCCCGGGCCACCAAATTTGAAAAAATATTTATCGCCCCCCCGCCTGAGTGCGGCAACAATCAGATTAAAAATACGATTGAAGAGTTGATCAACGCGGCGCATCGATGCGATGAACAGAAAATTTATCAATATTTAGCCCAGATAGGGATCGGATACTGTGGAGAGAATAACCTTCAGAGATAAATTACCGAACTTATTAAAAAAATCTGCAAAAGGGAGGTTGGAATGAGCTGGGAAAAACGGTCGTATGGCATGGGTTGGATTCCGGATTATCCGGATTTCCGGGATTATACGGAGGAAACGAAGGCGGTGAAAGAGATCCTACTCGGCACCGCTGTCGCGTCCACGGGCGGGGGAGGCGATCCGTTTCCGTTCGAGAACGCAAAAGCCGGGAAAAAGGGTACCGTTGCCGCGGCCCGCGGCCGCGCCAAGGCGCTCTCCGCGTTTGTCGACCTCAGGGAGTGGTGTTCGCCGATCGAGGACCAGCGCATGCTCGGCTCATGCACGGCCCAGGCCGGCGCCGGCGTCATCGAGTATTACGAACGCAAGTCTTTCGGACGGCACGTCGACGCGTCGCGGCTCTTCCTTTACAAGGTCACGCGGAACCTGATGAAAATGAAGGGGGATACAGGCGCCTACCTGCGGACGACGATCGGAGCTATGGTGCTCTTCGGAGTTCCGCCCGAGGAATACTGGGCCTACACGGACGATGCCAACAAATTCGACGCCGAACCTCCGGCATTCTGTTACGCTTTTGCCCAAAACTATAAAACGATCAAGTACTACAGGCACGACCCTCCGAGCGCGACGCGCCGCGAGGTCCTGGACCGGGTGAAGACCTACCTGGCGGCCGGGCACCCCTGTATGTTCGGGTTCACGGTGTACAGTTCGATCGAACAGGCGGCGGAAGACGGCCGCATCCCGTTCCCCTCGGCCAAGGAGCGGATTGAGGGCGGCCACGCCGTGGCGGCCGTTGGCTACGACGAGGAGATGACGATCGAGAACAAGTCCGGAGGCGGAAAGACGAAGGGCGCGCTCCTCATCCGGAACTCCTGGGGCCGCGGCTGGGGCGAAAGCGGCTACGGCTGGCTGCCGTACGACTACGTGCTCAAGGGTCTGGCCGAGGACTTCTGGTCGGTGATCAAGAAAGAGTGGGTGGATACCGGCGCGTTCTGCGATTAAGACGATATGGGAGTGTCCGCTTGAAAGATGTCGGCCACAGGGTGCCTGTCGTTTGCTTTCTGTTTTCATTTTCGTTCGGTCTTCTCATGAATTTTATCGTCCCCCCGTTTCAGAGCCCGGATGAGCCCCAGCATTTCAGCGCGGTCATGGTCTATGCACTTGGCGCGGAGAAAGAACCGGAGATCATGCGCGAGATCATTCGGATCATGGACCGGAACAACTGGTGGAGGTTTGTCGGCATGGGGAGGCCGGAGGTCCTGCCCAAGCATTTTTATAGAGAGGGATTCCTCATATTCAAGGATGTCGCGTCAGTATTCCCGGGAATTCACCTTTATCAGTTCCTCCTTGGACGGCTTTTGAGGAGCCTCAACCCTCACCAGATCATCACATCGTATTATATCTGCCGGTTTTTCTCGATCCTCCTGGTGTCGTTTGCCCTCGCGTTCATCGGAATGACCTTCCAGCGTGCAGTGCCCGCGGGCCGGCCTGGCCTTGTTTACGCTCCATTATTCGTATTGTTTCTTCCCCAATTTATGCTTATGACGGTTTCCGTTAATCCCGACGTCTTTTCGATTTTTTTAGGCGCCGTTTTTTTCTACGGTTCGTTTTCCCTCCTGAGAGGAGAAGCTGGCATAGCCCGCTTTGTCATCATGATATTCGCCTCAGTCCTGGCCTATTTCACAGACCGTTCCGTTTATTCTCTATTCGTCCTCTTGATAGTATTTCCGTTTTTCATGTTCCGCCGGAAGCGGCTTAGACTCTCGTTCCTCACGATCGCTGCAGTCATCGTCATGGTGTGCGTCGTTGTCGTTGGGACTAGATGGTATTTCCCTAGGCAAGTTCAAATGAATATCGAATTCCTCACCAAATATTTGCCGGCCGGGACGGCGGGACTGGTTTGGGTGTTTTCATCCGGCATAATACGAGAGTTCATCCAGCTTCTCGTAGATAGCTTTTATTTGAGATTCGGCTGGATGGCATTTTCTCCAGATCAGATAATACAATGGTTATGGAGAGTAGCGCTTTTTTTTTCATGGCTTGGACTCGGGCTGTATTTTATCCGGCGCGCGATTCCGCAAAAAAACAGCAAACGAAAGTGGATCAGTTCAACTCCCAATTTTCGTCTGATTTTGTTCTCGCTTTTTGCCCTGGGACTTCAATTGGCTGGGCTCTTGATAGGATTTGGATGGACTCGTATCTTCTGCCAAGGGAGGTACTTCTTCCCTTTGATAACGGCTGTCGCCCTGCTGTTTGTAACGGGAATTTCCATCTTATTTGAATCCATTCGCAAGAAAGCCGGCGTTGTCGCGATGGGCGTTTTTGTCTTCGTAGAATTTTTCGTATTAAACTATATCGTCTGGAACGATATCATCCCCGTCTTTCATCTCACCTTGAAACCCCCTCATCCCGGTTTGTAGGGAGAGGGCCCGCCTTTTATCCCCCACCGCCTCTCCGGCGGATTCTCTCCTGACCTTTGAAATTCGGCGACGTGAAACCAATTACCGAATTTCTTCGGGGCCGTCTCGGGAGATGGCTGGCTCCTCAAAGCCCATCCACTCAACCAATCCGGCGATTTGTTTTTTGCTTGTATAGGCGCGGAGGACTTTCTGACGAGCGCGTCGGGCAATCGCTTCGCATTCGTCCGGATGCGCCAGGTAGCGCTGCACAAGTGATAGCAGCTCTGCATTATTGCGAAAAAGAACGATCTCTGTTCCCGCGATGAACAGATCTCGCGCCTCGGGAGTATCATACGCGATCTGGACCGCTCCAGATGCGGCTCCCTCCATGATCCCCTGCGGCCGCGCGCTGCCGATGCGCAGATGTTCGTCGCTCGGGATCGTCAGCACGATCTTGCTGCGGGCCAGTGTGCGATAGAACTCCGGCCCGTATAACCGCCCGCGTAAAGCGCGCTTGAGGAATGAATACTCTTCTCCCAGCCCGTCCCCGGCTATATATCCATAGACGTGCACGCCAATCCCCACAGGCTCGGCTGCCTGAAGGAGATGTTCCACAATCGTAGACCGGGTCCGAAACAGTTTCGTATCGAAACGGCCGATAATGCATACGTCGATGTTTCTAGGATACAGTTCGACGGCGAAAAAGTCGCTTTCTTGCGATGGCCCCAGAATTAGGCGGTAGAAACGGCCCTCGATTTCCGGCCACAATGCAGGAAGGTTGTAGCCCGAAAGCACCGCGTCATACTCGGCAACACGAGCCCGGACCCGTGTTGACTTGAGACCGGGGAGCACACCGAAAAAGCTAATGGTTCTGATACCGGCCCGCCGGCAGAAGGCGCGCAGCGGCCGAGACAGCGCGTCGTATGGGAAAATGATGAACTTGGGCCGGTCGCTCCACAAGATCACAAGAAGGTGAATTTGAAAAATCAATCGATCCAACACTCTGGCTGCGCGTGCCTGCGGGCTGCGGCGATAGGCTTGCCATTGCAGTAATCGCACAAAGAGCGAGGGACGGAGAAGACGCAACCAACGGGGGATAAGGTAGCTCGGCCGATCCAGCAGCAAGGCGTGCCATCCCAGCTTCTCAAGCCCTCGCCACCAACCGTAGTAGGTTCGATGGAAATCTCGTCGGGCCGCATCCATGACGGCAGGCTGTCGGAGGTCGGCGCCTGCGGCCAGGAAGGTTGCCAGGATCTTAGGCTTGGCGAAACGATGAATGATGATGGCCCGCTTCTCTTTTGTTTTTCCGATCTTTTGCATTCTCGGGCTTTTTTTGTTTATCAGCCTATTTCCCACCGATGCGGAACGACCAGGAATCCTCGGCGGGCTGAAGGCAACTTACCGCTCCCGAAAAAATCGCCCTCTGTCACCTGGATGGATGCCGCTTCGGTCAGCCAGTCGGCGATAATGCCGTTCAGCGAGCAGAAGAGATTCACGGTATATGTGCCCGGCAACAACGGAAGCCGGCCGAACCGGCACACGAAGGTCCCCGCCTGAGGCGCGTTTTCGAATGCGTCCCCGGTCATCTCGTTGCTGAACTGAATTACTTCCTGGCCAAGCGGCGTTTTTAGTTCGACGGAGATAAAAATGTTGCGCGGCGGCGCGGCCGCTTCGTAGCGGATGACGAATTCTGTGGGAGCGCCGCAGGCCAGCGCTTGCCTCTCCTGGCCGTTCTGCACGGCCGCAAAACCGGTCAGGCGCAGCCGGCCGTCACCCCGGCGGTCGGTGCGTCCGGCCAGATCGCTTTGCCGGCCGGCGCCGGCAGAAGCCAGATAGCTATCGACCACCTCGCTCACGCGACCGGCGGCAGCGACATGCCCTTTTACCAAAAGGTAGGCTTTTTCACATAGGTTCTGCACGGCGGCCATGTTGTGGCTCACAAAGAGGATTGTTCGTCCGGCGCGCGCCACATCCCCCATTTTGCCAATACACTTACGCTGGAACGCCATATCGCCCACCGCCAGCACCTCATCCACGAGGAGAATCTCGGGCTCCAGGTGTGCGGCAACGGCAAATGCCAGCCGCACGCTCATGCCGCTGGAATAGCGTTTCACCGGTGTATCCAGGAATTGTTCGACCTCAGAAAACGCCACGATTTCATCGAATTTGCTCCGAACCTCGCTTCGCGTCATGCCCAGGATGGCGCCGTTCAGGTAAATGTTCTCCCGCCCGGTCAGCTCGGCGTGGAAACCGGTTCCCACTTCCAGCAGCGACCCGACACGCCCTCGCATGACCCCCCGGCCCTCAGTGGGCGCGGTGATGCGGGAGAGGATTTTGAGTAGTGTGCTTTTACCGGCGCCGTTCGGTCCGATGATGCCCACGACCTCGCCCCGCCTCACTTGGAATGAGACATCTTTGAGCGCCCAAATATACTCGGGCCGCGCCGGCGTTCCCTTTCTCAATCTCTTAACCGGAGCTGCAGCCGCCCGCATCAGGCTCTCGCGCAGTGTCCGATAGCGCGGCGCCCGCGCACCGAGACGGTATCGCTTGCCCAGGCCCTCGATGGAGATGACGATGTCGTTCATGAATCAGATCACGTCCGCGAAAGTGTCTTCCATGCGCTGGAAGTAGAACAGGCCGCTTGCCAGTGCGAGGATCGTTGCGGCCGTCGAGACCAGGAACATGATGCCGGGTGGATCTGCGCCCACGAGCGTCCAACGGAAGCCCTGGATCACGCCGGCCAAGGGGTTGAGGCTGTAAATAATCCGCCAGCTTCCTGAGGGAATGAGGCCGGCCGAATAAGCTACGGGCGAGGCGAAAAGCCAGATTTGTATCAGGAAAGGCAGGGCATGTTCCACATCCCGGTACTTGACGTTGAGGGCGCAGAGCCAGATGCCCGCCGCCAAAGCAGCAAGCAGTGCTAGTATCACAAAGGCCGGCAACCAGAGAATGGCCCAGGTCAGATGGATCCGGTAGTACAGCATCAATCCGCCCAGCACCCCCAGGGCGATGGTGAAATCCACCAGCCCGGCGGCCGCGGCCGCCAGGGGGATGGTCAGCCGGGGGAAATAGACTTTAGTCACCAGGCCGGCATTGCCCACCAGGCTGGTGCCGGCTCGCTGCAGCGCGCCGGCGAAGAGCTGCCAGGGCAATAGCGCGGCCAGGCTGAAAAGCGAATAGGGGACACCTTCCGAGGGCAGCCCGGCCAGCCGGCCGAAGATCACGCTGAAGACCACCATGCTCAGCACCGGTTGGAGGACGGCCCAGGCCACACCCAGGACCGTTTGCGTGTAGCGCAACTTGACGTCGCGCCACGCCAGGATGAAGAGGAGATACCTGGAGCGCCAGATCTCACCGAGACGCAATCTGAACCGCTTGCTCGATGGTTCAATGGCGAACGTCGGGACGGTCGATTCCCCGGACTTAGCCATCGTCCCTTTTCGCTCTATTTGGAAACACTTTTTTATTCTAACAGTTCTCACGCCAAGCGCGCAAGGTGTGGCATTTTGATGATTTATGTTACAATTATTCAAGATGAGTCGTTCCGTTCCCACCGTTTCCGTCATTATTCCAACTTTTAGCCGGGCCGATAAATTGATGCGGGCCATTCAGAGCGTTCTGTCCCAGTCGTGGCAGGATTATGAAATTATCGTGGTTTCAGATGGTTCCGCCGACAACACTCAATCGCTCCTGGAGGGCATGACTGATCCCCGAATCAGATACTTTAAGCATCAAACTCCAAAAGGGGCTTCAGCCGCTCGAAACACCGGCATCCGTAATGCCAGGGGGAAATATCTTGCATTCCTGGACGACGATGACGAGTGGACTCCCGACAAGCTCGAGTTGCAGGTCCCCCTCCTCATGAATTCGGGCGGCCGCGTCGGCCTGGTCTACGCCTGGATGAAATATATGGAAAATGGAAAGACGATAAGAATCTATAATCCTTCGCTCCGAGGACGTATTTTCGAGGACATGCTCGACAAGCAGGCGATTGGAAACAGCTCTTCGGCCGTCATCAAGAGGGAGGTCGTCGACAAGATCGGGTTGTTCGATGAGCGGTTGTGGCGGGGCAATGACGGTGATTACTGGCGGAGGATCTCGAAAATCTATGAAGTGGATTATGTCCCCAGGGTCCTCGTCAAAGTGCACGTTGGGGATTGGGAGAGATTGTCCGGCGTGAGCCGGGTGGGAATCCTCCGCGAAATCTATGCCTTTCAGTCCCAACTGGAAAAGTTCGAGCCGGATTATCGGCGTTGCCCTGACAAGAAAGTCATCATATTCTCCAAGTTGTGCACGGATTATCTTTACACCGGCCAACTTCGACAATGCCTGGGCCAGATTGCGAAAATCATCTCCAGCGAGGCCTCGCCGAAATGGAAAGCCGTCGCTCTCTGCCTGATTATAAAAAGATTCCTGAGCCTGTTGAAAGTCTATATCAACAGGACTTAGGAGTGGGTGGATAGAATGCCCGAGGATTCGCCCACAAAAACGAGCGTCGCAGTCCTCATGACCTGCCATAACCGACGCGAGACGACCTTAAGGTGTTTGGGGTCTCTCTTCGGCCAACTGTTACCCGATAACATCGAGCTACGGGTTTATCTTGTGGATGACGGATCGACGGACGGAACGGCGGAGGCGATCCAACAAAAATATCCGTCTGTCGTGAGAATTCAGGGGAACGGGATGCTCTACTGGTGCGGAGGCATGCGACTCGCATGGAGCGAGGCCATGAAAGGAGATCATGATTATTTTCTCTGGCTGAATGATGATACGGTCCTTTTTGAACAAGCGTTGGCCTGCCTGATTGAAACATCTGAGCAAGTGCGCTCCCTCGACCTCTGTGGCGGGATTATTGTCGGATCCACCAAGGATCCTTCGAGCGGTCGTTTGACATACGGCGGCCGATTCAAGAGCGGATCTCTCGTTGAACCCAGGGATCACCCTCGGCCGTGCGATACAATGAACGGGAATATCGTCTTGGTACCCGCTGAGGCTGCAAAAAAACTCGGGAATATAAGTCAGTATTTTACCCAGAAAATTGGAGACTGGGATTATGGCCTCCGGGCTCGCGAAGCAGGGATTCCGGTTTGGATCGCTCCGGGCTATCAGGGTTTTTGCAAGAGGAATGCTACGGAAAAATTTATACTCCCAAGCGCGCCCTTCAAAGAACGATGGCGTTTTCTTCACGATCCCAAAGGCATGCCGCCCTCCGAATATGTAATCTTTCTCAGGCGCCATTATGGTTTCAGATGGATTTATTATTTGTCCAAACTGTATCTAACAGTCTGCTTCCCATGGCTCCGCCGCCTAAAAAAGGATCGGCCAATTGACTCTTGATAGGATCAGTGTCGTCATCCCGGTCCGCGACAGGACCGAAGAACTCATCCGGGCGATCGATTCGGTTTTTTGGCAAACACGGCCGGCGGATCAGATCATTGTCGTCGATGACGGGTCTGATTCCCCTGTTATCGATTTTCTAAAATCAAGGTATGGGAATGCCGTCACGGTCATCACCAACGCGAAGAATCTGGGCGCCGCCGAATCCAGGAATATCGGCGTCCGAGCCGCGGCCGGCGAATTTATCGCCTTTCTCGATTCCGATGACTTCTGGCATCCCGAAAAAACGGCCAAACAACTGAGCGTATTCAAAAAAAACGATGCCATCGGTCTCGTCTATTGCGACCAGTGGCTCGTCGACCGCGACGGGCGTCTGCGCGAATCGCGGAAAGCTCTCTACGAAACGGAGCTCTGGGGACATTTGCTGGAAGGATGGACGGCTCCCAATACATCAACGCTCATCTTAAGAAAGGACGTTTTTCTGCAACTCGGGGGATTTGACTCCGGACTCCGAAGCTGCACAGACCACGATCTGTGGATGAGGATCGCTCGGTCGGGTGTCCGCGTGGCGGTTGTTCCCGAGCGCTTATCCCATTTTTCAATGAACATCAGCGGCTCTCGTACGTCTTTTAACTCAGCCCTGAGGACCGCCGGCATGAGGACTTTTTTAAGCCGATGGAAGCGAGAAATCATTGATTCCCATGGCATGAGAACCTATTGGAGATTCAAGCGGGATTATTGGATCAAAGTCGTTTTTCCCCTGGTCAATTTTTCGCTTCGGCAAAGACATTTATTAGCGGCAACAACCCTGTTTTCTCGATATCTCTTATGGAATCCCCTGTTTTACATAAAGTCTCTTTCAGCCGGCGCCGGAAGAATTCAAGCGGTTTTTCGGGGGGCAAAAAAGGGTTGATCTTTTTATAAATATTTTGACCGGGCCCAATCCCCACGCGATTACACGGGCCATCTTAAAGGAGAATGAACCCGAAAATACCCACTTGACAGTTGCAGCGCTTTCATACATGCAGATAGGAGATTTATTTAGATATATGAATAGGTTGTTTTGCACTCAATCCGGCTTTTCGTCGATAACGGCGGTACAAAAGATGATTGATGGGCCAGCGATGACGACCATAAAGGTTCACTAGGAAACGAATAAGATCATAAATCGGCTCTAAGAATTGATTTCTTCTGCTTAATCCCCGGAAATGTTTCGAGAGTGCCGCCACATATTCCAAGAGCACATCGAGCCGGAGCAATTCAGCATTACGGGTCATGGCATTCATATATTTCATTTGAGGGAAATTAGTTGATAGCGAATACATTTTCCAGAAAATCGATGGAAATTTAAGTACGCTGAGCTGCGGATAAAAACCAGTTTTTGTCTTATGGGCCCAAATACGTTGAAGAAATTCTTGATCATCGCTCACCTTTGTTTTCAATGACCACTGACCGACAACGTCAATCAGGGAAAGCTTATGCAACCAGTTGCTCGGGGATAATCCCCCATGTTGGGATTTTAAATTCTCGGGAAGACTAAAAAAGCCGACAACTCCTTCCGGCCCAATGCTTGCTCCTAGAGAATAAACAAAATCATATTCGGACTGTTGGATATATTTAATGAGTTCTTCGAGATGCCATGGAAACCACAGATCGTCGTGCCCTAGGTAAGCGATGTATTGTCCTTTAGCACGTCTGAGACCTTCATTTCTCGGCTTGCTTGGGGTTCCCGAATTCTTCTGGAGATTGATCCAGTGCAGTCTTTGATCTTTGAAGGAAGTGACTATTGGCTCGCTATTGTCTGTGCATCCATCCCCGATAATCCAGACTTCATAGTCTTTGAAATTCTGGCGTAGGACAGAATCCAAGGTTAGTTTTAATGTCCCACTGCTATTATAAGTCGGAATAATGATTGTCACGGTTGGCGGATAGGTCAATTTTTCGGATATGGGCGCTGTCCCGTTGTTCATAATTAGTCCGCCTTTTCGCTAACTATCTTACAGTCACCAATTATTTTCTTCCCCAAATCTCTTTAGAGAATATGAGGGAATAAGAATCTCATTCTTGGCACAATTTTAAAGTCCTCTAAAGCCCCTTTTTCTTGATTGATAAGCCCTTCGATAAAATGGCTATAAAGTATGCCGCGATTTCTGCTTTGTAAGGGAGAATATGTTTGGCTTTTAACAGAGTTAATCAGATTTTGCCTCTTCGTTTCCCATAGCGTTCCTCGGATAGAATCCTCATTGAAATCTGCGATGATGAACTGAGATTGATATTTGACTTCCGGAGCAAGGTAATTAAAGCCGTCTGCTCCAACCACGAGTAGGAAGTTCGAAGCATGATATCCTTTAAAATTGAGAGGTGTATGTTGATACCTCTCCCGGAAGAAAAAAACACTCGGCTGCCCGGAATTCATCTCATTGATTTCTTCGATTTTCAATATGACCCCATCCTGTTCCGCCAGCTCCGGCGAGCCTAATGCCCATTTGGAACAAAGAGGATGCAGGTAGATCCAATGCGTACCGGCTTCCTGTAATAATTCAACCAGCCTCACCAGCTTGTTAATCCGAAATCTGGATGTAAGAGCGCTGGTTCCTATTTTGAGTTCACTCCCTTCTCGGTCAATTCGATTGCGAAGTGATTTAATCCGCCTTAGTGTATCTTCAAATCCTTGGCTCGAAGATTCCTCCCAATCATATATTGATAACCGAATTGTCGTCGCGTGTTTGAGCAGTGCTTCAGCGATGTGAGGCTTATCAATTAAATCTCCGTTGGTTACAACAGAAATCTCCCTAAAGCCAGAGCGACGCGCCATTTCAAGGACCCTCGAAAATATGGGTGATAAAGTCGGCTCACCGCCTGTTAATAGCAATCCTGGAGTTTCGCACTCTAGCATCGCGAAGAGTTTTTCTGCGAATTCTACGCTTAGGGAATGATGCTTGGGAGAATTAGCGCTGGGGCACTCGGGACAAACACGAGTGCATTCACTTGTAAGATCAAGTTCAAGCGTGACCGGCAATATGTTTTTTCCCTCCAGATAGCCCTTTATTTTCTCTTTGTGAAATCCAACTTTCAGCATCGACCCGACCTTTGGCTTTGAAAGATCGGAATCGGCTTGGACTATCACATCTCGTTCTTTTTCAATAGACTCCATTAATCATCCTTTCTCAACATAGGCGGCCATGTTTCGGGTGGGAATAATGACAGAAACGGTGGGAATGGAAGGACTCATTTGCACACGGCTAATATAAACAACCCCCAGCAGGAATTCAAGCGCAGCGGACCGTGATGGCGATTCCGAACCTTGTGTCCCCTTGCGTCCTTTTAATTTCTGTGATATTCAACCAGATGGATTGATATGGCCCATAAAACCTCCTCCGGATCAGTAAAGATACGCGTTTGAAGATTGGAATCCCGAGGACGAATTTATCATGCGATCGATACGATTCGATCCGAGAAATGCAGATGGAGTGCTCCGTTACACGTCCCTCGTTTGCGATGCCCATAAAATTGGGAATAGTTTCCTCTTTTTAAATAATCTTTAGGGAGGAGCGGGAATGAAGAAGCATTCGAAAATATTACTCATCTGTCTGTCCGTCATTTTCCTGGCTTGGCCGGACTTCGCCCAGGAGAAATCCCCGCGCGATTACACGGGCCATCTCATCGGCCACGCCCACATCGATTTAAGCTGGCTCTGGCGCTGGGAGGAGACAGTCCACGATGTCGCCGTTCAGACGTTCGCCGGCACTCTGGCCCGTATGGACAAGATGCCCGGCCTAACCTTCGCCCAGAGCCAGGCGGCTATCTACGAAGCCATGGAAAAGCACTATCCCGAGCTTTTCCGGGCCATTGCGGCCAAAATCCGGCAAGGGACCTGGCTCCCGGTCGGCGGGATGTGGGTCGAACCCGACCTGAACATGCCGGATGGCGAGTCTCTGGCCCGGCAGCTTCTTTACGGCAAGCGCTATTTTCTGGACAAGTTCGGTTTTGACGTCAAGGTCGGTTGGAATCCGGATTCGTTCGGCCACAACTGGCAGCTTCCCCAAATCCTTTCCAAGGCCGGGGTCAAGTCATACGTGTTCGAGCGGTGCCCGCCCGAAAAAACGCACTTGTTCTGGTGGGAAGGGTTGGACGGGTCGCGTGTGCTGTCTTATGTTCCGCCCGGCTGGTACCTGGTCAGCCTGCAGAAAGGCATCCGGGACGTGGTTATGGAGGCGGCAAAAATATCGCCGCTTAAGGATTATATGCTTCTCTACGGAGAGGGTGACCACGGCGGCGGACCGCGGGATTCCGACCTGGAAGCGATAAGAAAGTATGAGAAAGACAAGTCCCAGCCGAAGATGAAATTCGCCGTTCCCGAGAAATACTTCGCAATGCTCGAAGGGCAAAAGATCGAGATTCCGATTGTCAAAAAGGAGCTGAATTTTACTTTCCCCGCCTGCTATACGACCCAGGCCGAAACCAAGAAAAATAACAGGAAAACGGAAAGCCTTTTGCTGGCGGCCGAGAAGTTCTCGGCGTTGGCCGTCGCGGCCGGCTTCCGCGATTATTACCCGGAGCGGGATCTGGACGAAGCCTGGAAAATCGTGCTCCGCAATCAGTTCCACGACATCCTGGACGGCTCGAGCATCGGCCCGGTTTATGACGAAACGCGCGGGTTCTATCAGGAGGCGTTCGAACGGGGGAGGCGGGCCCTCGATTTTTCGTTGGAAGCGATCTCCAACAGCATCGATACGCGCGGGGACGGGATTCCGCTCGTCGTCTATAATCCGCTCTTCTGGGAGCGCACCGAAAATGCGGAGGTCGAGATCTCGCTTCCGAAAAGCGCAGCCGCTTTCAGGCTGCTGGACTCGAACGGATCCGATGTGCCGTATCAAGTGAATTCCGTTTCCGAACGCGGGGAAAGGAGGCTCAGCCGAATCTCTTTTATCGCGGAGAACGTGCCCTCCTTCGGCACCAAGCTGTTCCGGGCCGTGATGTCGGATAAGCCGTCCGAGTTCAAATCAACGCTTTTGGCGCGCGACAATACATTAGAGAATGAGTTCTTCAAAATCACCACCGATCCGCGCACCGGCTGGATTAAAAACATCTTTGACAAGGCCGCCGGCCGTGAAATCGTCCGGGCGGACGCCGGCGTCTTCCAGGCCATCGTGGACGAACCTGAGTCCATGTCGGCCTGGGAGCTTGGGCTCAAGGACAAATTCTGGAATATCGGCGAGGAGGGAGCGACAGTTGAAGTTATCGAATCCGGCCCGGTTCGGGCGGCCTTCCGGGTGAAAAACACGTTCCGGAATTCTTCCTTCGACCAGGACATCATCCTTTACCGCGGCATCCCGCGCATCGATTTCCGCGTCCGGATGAACTGGCAGGAGAGGAACCTGATGATCAAGGCGGCTTTCCCGCTTAGCTTGAAAAGCGGCAAGGCCGATTTCGAGATCCCGTTCGGGTTCGTCACGCGGCCCGCGGACGGCGCCGAAGTCCCGGCGATCCGTTGGGTGGATATGGGCGACGAATCGGGCGGCTACGGGGTCAGCCTGCTCAACGACTGCAAGTACGGCTTCGATGTCAAGGACGACGTCATGAGGATCTCGCTCATCCACGGCGCCACCAACCCTGATCCCGAGGCCGACCGCGGGAATCACGAATTCCTCTATTCTCTTTATCCGCACAGCGGCACTTGGATGGATGCCGGGACCGTGCGGCGCGGTTATGAGCTGAATAATCCGCTGATGGTGCGCGTCGCGCTCGTCCATCCGGGAACGCTTCCCGCCGTCCAATCATTCTTGGGCATCGAGCCGCCGAACGTTATCCTCTCAGCGCTGAAGAAAGAAATGGGATATTACAATCGCGGAATAATCCTGCGTTTTTACGAAACGTTCGGCCGGAGGACGGACTTCAGCCTGGACTTGCCTTTCCCGGTCGAGGCCTGGGAGACCGACCTCATCGAGCGGCCGGTCAAGAAGCTGGAGACTTCCGGCAAATCGCTGCCGCTTTCCCTCGCGCCCTTCGAAATCAAGACCATCCGCCTTATGCTCAAACCGAACCTTTAAAATTCGGAAAACTATTATAGACGCAATAATTAACGATGCGTTGTCATTGCGGGCGAACTTTGGGAGCGAAGCAATCTCTGTCTGTCGAGCGGAGATTGCGGAGCCTGTTCCGAACAGGGTGAGGAATCTCAGTTTTCGTTCCTCGCATGTATGACACAAAACTTAATGCGTTTGTATTGGATAAGATGATTTAACAATGATGAACCATCGGGTCGCGCTCGGGGTGGATGTCGGAGGGACCCATATCTCCTGTGGCATCGTGGACTTGGCCACCGGCGCGCTCGACGAGGCGAGCCTCGGCGGCGCGGATGTGGATGCTTCGGCCGGCTCCGGGGAAATCCTTAACGCCTGGTGCGGCCCGATCGATGCGGCGCTCGACAGCCGGGCCGGCGCCGTAGTAACCGGGATCGGGGTGGCCATGCCCGGCCCCTTCGATTATGCGAACGGCATCTCTTATATCAAGGGTCTGAACAAGTACGAATCGCTATACGGCCTCAACGTCAGGCGGGAGTTCGCTGCCCGCCTCCGCTTTCCCGAAGACCGTATCCTATTCCTCAACGACGCTTCCTGCTTCGCGTTGGGCGAGAACTGGGTGGGTGCAGGCCGCGGCTTCCGCCGGATGGTCGGCATCACGCTCGGGACGGGCTTCGGCTCGGCCTTGGTCAGCGGCGGGAAGTGCGTTGAAAGCGGCCGAGGCGTTCCGCCCGGAGGCGCATTCTGGAACTATCCCTACAGGGACGGTATCGCCGAGAGCTTTTTCAACGGCCGCTGGCTCCTGGAAAGATACGAAGAGCTGACCGGAATCAAGCTGTCGGAGGTTCTTGAGTTGGCGCGGGCGGCGACTTCGGATTCAGCAGAGGATTCACCGGCCGGAAGGGTTTTCCTCGAATACGCCGAGAATTTGGCCGCTTTCCTCGCACCCTGGCTGAAGGAATTCGGGGCCGAGGGCTTGGTCATTGGGGGAAATATTGCCCGGTCTCATGATCTGTTCCTGCCGAGGATGACGGAATACTTCATCGAGCATGGTGTCAGGACACGCGTCGTCCCTTCCGTTCTACTCGACAAGGCCGCGATCATCGGCGCCGCCGGATTGCTCAGAAAGTTTGAGAATAATAAAACATGAGACATCGCATTTCAGGAGATGAACATGCGGGAAAAACTCATCGGATGGAATAGCGGCGGGGCTTGAGATGGAAGACGATAAGCGGGCGTCTCACGGCAGCCTCCTCTACCTCGGCGTGCTGTGCTTTGTCGCCGCGTTGGGCGGATTCCTGTTCGGCTTCGACACGGCCGTCATCTCCGGAACCATCTCCTTCGTTAAGCAGAAATTCGCCATGAGCGCCATGGCCGAAGGCTGGTTCGTCAGTTCAGCCCTGGCGGGCTGCATTTTCGGTGTCGCCTTCTCGGGCAAGCTGAGCGACAGTTTCGGCCGCAAGAAGGTCATGATCCTTTCGGCGCTCTTCTTCCTCGTCACCGGCGTGGGCTGCGCGCTGGCCGTGACCCAAAGCGCCCTGGGCTTCTTCCGTATGGTCGGCGGGCTGGGCGTGGGGATCGCCTCCATGGTCTCGCCGCTCTATATCTCCGAATTTTCGCCGCCCCGCCTGCGCGGCCGGCTGGTGGCGCTTTATCAATTGGCGATCACTCTGGGCATCCTGGTCGCTTATTTCTCGAACGCTTACCTGCTCCGGCTCTCGACGGCGGTCCAATATCAATCACGCCTTCCGCGCTTCCTCATCAACGAGGAAGTCTGGCGCGGCATGTTTGCCGTGGACGTCGTGCCGGCGCTCATCTTCATCGGCCTCCTGATGTTCGTGCCCGAAACGCCGCGCTGGCTGGCCGGAAAGGGCCGCGGCGAGCGCGCCTTGCGCCTCCTCAGCCGTGTGAGCGGCCGAGAGACGGCCGAGAAGGAACTCGCCGAAATCAACGCCGTCCTCAAAGTCGAAACCGGGAGCCTCCGCCGGCTCTTCACGCCGGCCTACCGCCCGGCGTTGCTCATCGGCCTGACGCTGCCGCTCCTATCGCAGTTCTCGGGCATCAACGCCGTTATCTACTACGGCCCGCGCATCCTCGACCAGGCCGGGTTCGCCCTGAGCGACGCCCTGGGCGGCCAGGTGACCATCGGCATCGTCAACGTGCTCTTCACTTTTGTTGCCATATATTCCATCGATAAATGGGGGAGGCGGCCGTTGCTCATGTTCGGCGTGGCCGGCGCCGTCATATCGCTCCTTGCCGGCGGGCTGCTCTTTGCCCTTAACGTGACCCAGGGTGTCTTGATCCTGCTCCCCATCCTCTGCTTCATCGCCTGTTTCGCCTTCTCCTTCGGCCCCGTTTGCTGGGTCATCCTCGGCGAGATCTATCCGACGGCCATCCGGGGCCGTGCCATGTCGCTCGCCACCATGACCATCTGGATCGGCAACTTCTTCGTCGGACAGCTCACGCCGCTGCTGCTCGAAAACCTGGGACCGGCCGGCACGTTCTGGATTTTCGCCCTGCTCTGTTCGCCGGCCTTCTTCATCACCTGGAAGCTGGTTCCGGAGACCAAGGGCCGGTCGCTCGAGGACATCGAGGCCTTCTGGCTGCGGAAGGCGCATAAATCCGTCGAGGAGGGAGGAATGAAATGAGAGCCCTGACAATGTTGTCTGTAAAACGAAGAATAATGACTGCCATTTCTTTCCTCATCCTCATTTTGATACCGCCATCCCATAAAACGAGCGGCGTCGCAGAGGACGGCGCTTGGATCAACGGCTACAGCCGAACGATCGGCGGGGAGACGATGACCTACCGCTCCTGCCATCCGGAGGCGAATTCCGCGCTCCTCATCCGTTGCCTGAACGACAGCGATGCCGTCGAGTGGGAAACGGATCCCGTCCCTCAAGACTTCGCGGGCCGGTTCGCGGCTTTCACCTGGATCGCCGGATATTCGACGGGGACTTCCACGGCCGCCCATACTTTTCATCTCTTCCTCAACGGCCGCACCATCGCATCGTTCCGGACCAACCCCAATGACGCGGCCGTGGACTGGATCGTGAAAGGCGAGGCCGGAGCCGAGCTGAGTTTCAGGTTCGCCAAGGCCGACACGGTCAATGACTTCTTCGGCTATATGTCGCTCCGGCTGCCCGCAGCCTTGGTCAAGAAGGGCGAGCCGTTGCGCCTCAAGGTCACCGGCGACGCGACGGGCAGCAAAGACTGGTATATGACCTTTCAATATCCGCTGACCGCCAAAATCCGGATCACGCCCGAGCCGGTCATCCAGAAAATGCCGGCCGGGGGACTGCGGCAGCGGGTCCAAATTTCCATAGACCATTTTGGGAAACCGGAGGCCGTAAGGATCAAAACAGACGGAAAGGAGGCGCTTAAAGGCACGTTGGGCCTCGGCATGAACGATTTTTATATCGCCTACCCCCCTGCCGGCGCTCCCGTGCAGAAAATCATTGAGGTTGAAAAGGGAGGCGCGATTTCTCGGCACGAAGTCACCCTGAATCCCGTCCGCAAATTCACGCTCTATCTCCTGCCGCACTCCCATGTGGATATCGGCTATACGGCCCTCCAGACTGAAGTGGAAAAGCTCCAAATGAAATATATCGACGACGCCATCGAACTGGCGCAAAGAACCGCGGATTACCCCGAGGGAGCGCGCTTCAAATGGAACGTCGAGGTGCTCTGGCCGGTCGACGGCTATCTGCGCGAAGCTTCGCCGGAGAAAAGGCAGGCTTTCATCGAGGCTGTGCGCAAAGGTTGGATCGGCCTGGACGGGCTGTATGCGAATATCCTCACGGGCCTTTGCCGTCCGGAAGAGCTCTTCCGCATGCTCGATTTTTCGAACAGGCTGGAGGACCTGACCGGTATTAAGATCGAAAGCGCCATGATATCCGACATCCCGGGCTATACCTGGGGGGTGGTGCCGGCCCTGGCCGAGAATGGGATCAAATATTTTTCGGTCGGTGCCAACCAGTTCGACCGCATCGGATACACCAACGAGATCTGGGGTGACAAGCCCTTCTGGTGGACGTCGCCTTCAGGCCGGGAGCGGGTCCTGGTCTGGGTGGCATCCCAGGGATATTCCTGGTTCCACAACTGGATTTTGAGCCGGGGCGACATTTCCCCCCTCGTTAAATATCTGGATAATCTCACGGCCCAAAATTATCCTTATGACATCATACCGCTCCGGTACTCGATCGGCGGCGATAACGGTTATCCCGACCCGGACCTGGCCGATTTCGTTAAACGGTGGAACGAAGGACACGAAACGCCTCAGTTCAGGATCGCGACCACAACGGAAGTATTCCGGGAATTCGAGGCGAAATTCGCCGACAAGCTGCCTTCGTCGAGCGGCGACTTCACGCCTTATTGGGAGGACGGCGCAGCATCGTCGGCGCGCGAGACGGCTATGAACCGCCGGACGGCCGAGCGGCTGACACAGTTGGAGGTTTTATATTCACTCCTCGATTCGGCCGCGTTCCCGGCCGCGAAATTCGCAGAGGCCTGGCGGAACGTTCTCCTCTATTCCGAGCACACCTGGGGGGCCCATAACAGCATCTCTGAACCCGAGATCAAGTTCGTCAAGGACCAGTGGAATATCAAAAAGTCGTTCGCGGAGAAGGGAAATGCTCTGGCGGATGAGATCCATGATATGGTCAACGGTCTGATCCGAGGCGCGGTCGATAAAAAAGAAGAAAATGTTCTGATCAAGAGCGGTCCTCCCGAGCGAGCTCCCCGAAAAAGCGAGGGCAAAGATGTGAGCCAAGGTTCGGTCGGAGGAGCTGCCACAGGGGGAATCATCGGCGAAGTGAATAGCGTTCAGGTCGCAAACACGAATTCCTGGGACCGGACAGACCTCGTGACCATCCCTGGAGACTGGAAGACTGCGGGCGATGCGGTCGTTGATGCAGCCGGAAAACCGGTGCCGTCGCAGCGGCTGACGACGGGAGAGCTGGTATTCGTCGCCAAGGATATCCCTGCCTTGGGGTCGAAAGTTTATAGATTCGTGAAAACACAGAATGATCTTAGGAAAAGCATAGCAGCCCCAGCCGGACCAGCATCCGCCGATAGAGCAAAAGCTTCGGCCGGCGCTTTGGCACCGGGCGGCATTAGCGTTGATGGGAATTCTATCTCTAATGAGTTTTACAGGATCAGAATCAATGCGGAAAACGGCGCGATCGAGTCGGTCATCTGGATCGGCGAGAGCGCGGATTATGTCGACACCACAACAGGACCCGGGCTGAATGAATATGTTTATACCGGGAAAAATGCCGCCAATCCCAGGGGGAGCGGGGAGCCGGTCATAACGGTCAAAGAAAAAGGGCCGGTCCTGGCCTCCCTTCTCGTCGAGTCCGATGCTCCCGGTTGTAACATGCTTTCGCGGGAAGTTCGGGCCGTCTCCGGGCTGGATAAAATCGAGTTCATCAATACCGTGGACAAAAAAAAGATCTATGATAAGGAGAACGTTAGATTCGCTTTTCCGTTCGGAATCAACGATCCCGAAGTGCGCCTGGACATCGCCTGGACCGTGGTCCGGCCCGAGGCAGACCAGATCGAGGGCGCGAACAAGAATTATTTCACCGTGCAGCGTTGGATGGACGTCTCGGGCGGCGGGCGGGGTATGACATTGGCGACGGTGGACGCGCCGCTCCTCGAAATCGGCGGGATGACAGGCGAGGCCTGGATGTCCGAGCCAGGCCGGCGCTGGATGAAAGAATCCGCGCCCTCCTCTCTTCTCTATTCCTGGGTGATGAACAACTCCTGGCATACGAATTATAAGGCGGAGCAGGAGGGTACGGCCGTGTTCCGATATGCGCTCCGGGCCCATGAGAAATTCGACCATGCCCAGGCCTTCCGTTTCGGCGTCGAACAGAGCCAGCCGCTCGTCGTGATCCCGGCCGAGACAAAGGGATCTTCTTTATCTTCGCCTTTTCAATTGGCCGCGGGTTCTCCGGTCGCCGTTACCTCGATCCGGCCGTCGCGCGATGGCCAATCGCTCCTCGTTCGACTCTACAACCCAACGCCCGTCACCCAAAAAACCGCCATCCAGTGGAAAAAAGGACCGGCCCCGCGCGCCGCCATCTGCACAGCCGACGAGACGGAAATCGGCGCCCTCCCCGGGGAAATCGATTTCGAACCGTTTGATGTGAAGACGATTAAAATCTATAGTCCTGCGCCCGGCGGCCGCCTTACTTCAGCAACGTAGTTTTCAAGGCCTCCCAGACTTTCTCCAGGGCTTCTTCCTTGACCATCCTGTTGACCAGGTCCTCGGCGGCGGCCCTCCTGATATATTCGAAGTAAAAGGGAACGTTCTGGTTGAGGCCCAGGGTATTCAGGCCCAGGGTCAGGAAAACAACGGTTTTGACCTTGGTCTCCTCATCCAGGTTACCCCACAGCGCGGGCGCCAGGACGGCATTAAAATAACCCAGAGCCTGCTCATATCTTTTTTGATAGAACTCGATTTTTCCCAGGAGATAATAGCCGTTGACTTCGCCCGGCTTTTTCTTGATCAACTCCTGGAGGACACGCTTGGCTGACCGCTGATCCTTCTTCTGGATGTAATAGGAGTAAAGGGCATAATATTGAGAGGGATTGTCCGGGTTGGTTCCCAACAGCCGTTCAATCTCCACGTTCCGCGGCAGGTATTCCTCGGGAATGGCGAACTGGCTCAGGTGCAAGGGCGGCTCGAGAAGGGACTTGTCGATGGAGACGTCGACCGGAGTCGTGCGGATGTTGAACTGGCCCAGCAGCTTTTCCAGGTTCACGACCGTGGATTCCTGGAGCTCCAGGATCTTGAACCCGTCCTCGCCCACCAGCCTGGCGGCCTTGAGCAGGGTCTGTTGGCTTTTTTCCTTGTCGTTCAGGTTGAAATAGCTCAAGCCCAAATAGACGTAGGCCTTGCCCAGATACTTCTTTTCAGTGCCGAGGCCGAAGACGGCGATTTCCAAAACCTGGACCGCCTCCTTGTAGTTTTGGCTGAAGAAAGCCGCTTCGCCATCGTTAAACAGCTTCGTGTAGAACGGGTCGATTTGCTGGCCGATGAGGCCTCCGCATAGGCAAAGGAGCAGCGCCGGGATAAAACCGCGCCTCTTTGAAAAAAGCCTGGCTTTCATTTTCTATCTATCTTGTCAAACGTATGCCTATTTATAAGGCTTTATAGCCCATTTTGTCAAAAGAAAGCAATCGCCTTTCCGGGCGAATTTCAAGCCCCGTAAATCACCCCCCGAATCATCCTTGGGGAGGATTGTCGTTCTCGCCGGCCCGGAGATAATCTAACCTGCTTAATTCATAAACCGGGTTCCATATGGGGAGAAGGCCGGAATGGGCTCGCTCCCGAAATCCCCCTATGGTCGCTTCGTGGATATTGTTTTTTTTATGAAGATGGATAGAATAGGGATGTCGAAAAGCGGGAGCATTAGGCAGTTCATCGCGAATCCGGGGAGCCGTGAACCGGCGGATGAGGGGGAGAGAGGGGTGGGATGTCCGAACGATTTGGGGAAGAGACGGCTGGAGAGATGAACATGAGCGACGAAATGCAGATGGATGTCAAGTCCGTTTTGAAAAAATTCGTGACTAAAAATTTTTTGGTTTCGGCGGCCGTCGATTCTTTCGACGATGCGGACTCCTTCCTGGAAAAGGGGATCATCGATTCGACGGGCGTCCTCGAGCTCCTGGAATTCATCGAGGAGACCTTCCGCATCCGGGTGGAAGACGAGGAAGTGATCCCCGCCAACCTGGATTCCCTGAACAGCCTCACCTCTTTCATCAGGAAAAAATTGGACAATGCTGGTCAATGAATTCCTCGAGGGAAGCGCCGACCGCTGCCCCGGCAAAACGGCCCTGGTCTGCCAGGGAAAGAAATATACATTTGCCGACCTCGAGAATTCCGCCAACCGGCTCAGCCACGCTCTGACGGAAAAAGGACTGGACCGGCAGGACAGGGCGGCCGTGTTCCTGAACCCCTCCAGCGAAGCGATCATTTCGATCTTTGCCATTCTGAAGGCGGGCGGCGTTTTCCTGGTCATCAACCCCCAGGTCAAGTCAAAAAAAGTCGAATACATCCTGAACGACTGCCAGGTCAAAATTCTGGTCACCGACTCAAAACACCTGCGGGAGATCGAGGACCATCTGCCGGGTTGCCCGGAGCTTCGCCACATCATCCTCACCGATTATGAGGCCTGTGGGCAGGGCCGCGGAGCGCGGACGAAAACCGCGATGGCTTCCTACTCGGACATCCAAAGAAATTATCCGGCATCGCGTCCCCCCAAGACAGGCATCGACATCGACCTCGCCAGCCTGATCTACACCTCCGGCTCGACGGGCACGCCGAAAGGCGTCATGTTGACCCACCTCAATATGGTGTCAGCGGCGAACTCCATCACCCAGTACCTGGAAAACACGCCCGAGGACATCATCCTCAATGTGCTGCCCCTGTCTTTCGACTACGGGATCTACCAGGTCCTGATGGCCTTTAAATTCGGGGGCACGGTGATCCAGGAAACGTCATTCCTCTACCTCTATGAAGTGATCGACCGGATCGTCAAGGAAAAGGTGACGGGATTTCCCGTCGTGCCGACCGTCGTCGCCCTGCTCTTGAAGCTCAAGAACCTGGAAAAATATGATTTTTCCCGTCTCCGTTACATCACCAACACCGCCCAGGCCCTGCCGCCCCATTATATCTCGGAGCTGCGCCGGATCTTCCCCCATACGAAAATCTACTCCATGTACGGCCTGACCGAATGCAAGAGGGTCTCGTATCTTCCCCCGGGAGAAATCGACCGAAGACCGACTTCGGTCGGAAAGGCGATGCCCAACAGCGAAACCTTCATCGTCGATAAAAACGGCCGCCGGATCACGAAGCCCTGGGAAATCGGCGAGCTCGTCATCCGGGGCGCCAACGTCATGGCCGGATACTGGAATCTTCCCCAGGAAACCGACAGGGTCCTGAAACCGGGGCCGATCCCCGGGCAAAAGGTGCTGTTGAGCGGCGATTATTTCAAGATGGATGAAGAGGGGTTCCTGTATTTCGTCTCCCGCAAAGACGACCTCCTCAAAGTCGCCGGGGAGAGGATCAGCCCCAAGGAAGTGGAGAACGCGCTCTACGACATCGAAGGCGTGGCGGAGGCGGCCGTGGTCGGCGTCCCCGACGAGATCACCGGCCAAGCCATCAAGGCCTTTGTCGTCCTGAAGAAAGGCTCCCGGCTGACGGCGGAAGACATCATCAAGTGGTGCTCGAAGCACATGGAAAACTACATGGTTCCCAAATACGTCGAGTTCCGCGAGGAGCTGCCCAAGTCCTCCCACGGAAAAATTGCGAAAAAAGACCTGGCCTAGCCTGTATTATTCATAAATTTTGATTTGGAGAGACGGAATCAATGAATGCTTCAAGGGGGAAAGCCGGGGTGGATGAAGCGACCATAATGGGACTTCGGGCGCGAGTCCATTCCGGCTTTCCCCCATATGGAACCCGGTTTATGAATAATGCAGGCTAGCCCCGCGGCTTTGAATTTTCGGGAGAACCCGACATGAATTATCACAAAGACGTCCTGGAAATCGACAGCGAGAAGGAAGCCGAGCGGATCTGCGGATTCATCAAGGCCCAAACCCTGGCCATGAAACGCGAGGGCGCCGTGGTCGGCCTGAGCGGCGGGATCGACTCAGCCTTAGCCTCCGAGCTCTGTGTCCGGGCCCTGGGAAAGGAAAAGGTCTTCGGGCTCATCCTCCCCGAGAGGGAATCCAACCCCGTCAGCCGCGAATACGCCCTGAAACACGCGGCGAAAATGGGCATCCGGGCCGAGGTGGTCGACATCAGCCCCGCTTTGGAAGGATTCGGAACATATGAAAAGAGGGATCGGGTCATCCGGGATGTCTTCCCCGATTACCGGCCCGGCGACCGGATCAAGCTGACCCTGCCCCCGGACCTGCTGTCGCGGGACGCCTTCAACGTCTTCGCCCTGACGGTCGACGACGGCGCCGGCCGGGTCCGTTCCGCGCGGCTGAAAAAGGAGCTTCTCAACGGGATCATCGCCGCCACCGACACCAAACAGCGGACCCGGATGATGCATCTTTATTATTATGCCGAGAAGATGAATTATCTGGTCTGCGGCACGACCAATAAAACCGAGGCCGTTCAGGGTTTTTTCGTGAAGTACGGCGACGGAGGGGTGGACATCGAGCCCATCGCCCATCTCTTTAAAACCCAGGTTTATCAGCTTTCCGGACACTTGGGCGTCATGAGGGAGATCATCGAGAGGACGCCCAGCCCCGACACGTTCAGCATTCCCGTGAGCGACGAAGAGTTTTATTTTCGTATCCCCTATGATAAATTGGATATGCTTCTCTACGCCTGGGAGCGCAAGCTGCCCTTCCGGGACGTGGGCGAGGTCATGGGCCTGACCGAGGAACAGGTGAAGCGGGCCTACAGGGATTTTTCGGCCAAGCACATCGCCACCGAACATCTCCGGAAGCTGCCGCCGACGCTGGCCGACAAAGGACGGTCCGAAAAGTGAAGGCTGTGCCCGAATGAGAATCTGCGTCAACTGCGTTTTGCCCGAGAATTTTCCGGGCGTCCGTTTCTCGGGCGAGGGCGTCTGCAACCACTGCCTCGAGTTCAAGGGGGAGAAGGACCTGGAAGAGAAGAAGCTCCGCTACCGCGAAAAATTCGAGAAACTGGTGAAGGAACTCCGGGGCCGCGGCGGCTATGACGCCCTGATGAGCTACAGCGGCGGCAAGGACAGCACCTTCACCCTGGCTTTGATCAGGGAGAAATATGGGCTGAACACGCTGGCCGTCACCGTCGACAACGGATTTTTGCCCGAACAGACCATCCGGAATATCCGCCTGGTCAGCGAGAAACTCGGGTTTGATCACATTCTGTATAAACCCCGTTTTGACGTCCTGAACAGGATCTTCGCGGCATGCTCTGAGAGAGATATCTATCCGCAACAGACTCTCGTCCGCGCCAGCACCATCTGCACCTCGTGCATGGCCATCGTCAAATTCATCACCCTGCGGCTGGCCCTGGAGAAAGGCATCCCTTTCATTGTATTCGGCTGGTCCCCCGGCCAGATCCCCCTGGCTTCCTCCATCATGAAGAACAATCCCCAGATGATCAGAATGACGCAGAAGGCCGTGTTCGATCCGCTCCATAGCGTGGCCGGCGAAGACATCCGCCCCTATTTTCTCGAGGAACGGCATTTCGCGGGAGGATTCAACTTTCCTTATAACATCAGCCCGCTCGCTTTTTTTGACTACGACGAGCGAAAAATCCTGGAAAAGGCCTCTGAGCTGGGCTGGAGCGCTCCCCAGGACGTGGATGCCAACTCAACCAACTGTCAGCTCAACTCGCTGGCCAACGTCGTGCATAAAAAACGGCACGGCTTTCACCCTTATGCATTTGAGATGGCCAAACTGGTCCGGGAAGGCTACCTGAGCCGGGAGGAAGCCCTGGAGAAGCTAAGCCGGCTGGAGCCCGAGGAGACGGTCAGGAGAGTCAGAGAAAAGCTCGGGCTGTAAAGCGTGTTGTCAAGGATTAAAACGTTTCCGGAATTAGGAGCGCCAAGAAAATGAAAGGCGGAGTCATTTCCTGATGGCCGGGTTCAGACAGAAAATCGCGGAGCTCGTGAGCTTCCGCCAGTTCCTTCTCAACCTCATCTCGGTCGAGCTCAAGCTCCGCTACCGGAAACACATCCTGGGCTTCCTCTGGACCGTCCTCAACCCGCTCTTCTACCTCCTCATCCTGGCCGTGGTCTTCTCCAAGATCATGAAGTTCCAGGTCCCGAATTACACGATCTTCCTCCTCTCGGGCCTGACCTCCTGGCTGATGGTCCAGCAGACGGTCATCATCGCAACCGGCTCGATCGTCAACAACCAGGGCCTGATCAAGAAGGTCTATGTCCCCCGGCTCGCCTTTCCGCTCTCGAACGTCCTGGCCCGTTTTGTCGACCACATCGTCCTCACCGTCATCCTCATCGTCTTCATGGCCGCCTACCGCCGGCCATTCACCTGGGCGCTCCTCTTTGTGCCGGTTTCGGTCCTCCTCCACTTTTTTTTCAGCCTTGGGCTCTCGCTCCTCTCTTCCGTGGCCTACATCAAGATCCGCGACGTCCAGCATATCCTGGCCATCATCTTCCAGGCTATGTTTTACGTTACGCCGATCATCTACCCGCTCGAGATCCTTCCCCCTCAGTACCGGCCCATATTCCTCCTCAATCCCTTTTACTATTTCGTCGAGACCCTGCGCGCGCCGGTTTATCAGTCCGTTTTTCCCGCCCCGGACGTCATTCTCACGGCCGCCGGCCTCACCGTCTTGGCCCTGGCCTCCGGACTCTTCCTCTTCCTGAGAAAAGAAAGGGAGTTCGTCTTCTATCTCTCATGAGCATGATGAATATGATTAAGGTGACATGATGTCGGGCGCCGCGATCAAGCTTTCCGGAGTGGGGATCAGGTTCAACCTGGACCAGATGGATTCGCTCCGGCCCGGCGGAACGATGCGGCGCGGACTCTCCGTCCTGAAATCCCTCCTCCTCGGCTCGCGGCCCAGCGACTTCTGGGCCCTCCGCGGCATCGACCTCGAGATCCGCCGGGGGGAGATCCTCGGGATCATCGGCGGGAACGGCGCCGGCAAGAGCACCCTGCTCAAAATCATGGCCGGGATTTACCCGGTGACCGAGGGCCGGCTCGAGATCAGCGGCTCGATCGCCCCTCTCATCGAGCTCGGCGCGGCCTTCAACCCCGAGCTCACCGGCGCCGAGAACATTTTCTTTGTCGGCTCGATCTACCGCATTCCGCGTCGCGTCATCCGCGAGAACTTCGACCGGATCGTCGAGTTCGCCGGCCTGGCCAAGTTCATCCACACGCCCATCAAGAACTACTCCTCGGGCATGTTCCTCAGGCTGGCCTTCTCCATCGTCATTTTTTTCCGTCCAGACATCGTCCTCATCGACGAGGTTTTCGCGGTGGGCGACGAGGTCTTCCAGCAGAAAAGCTTCGAAAAAATCATCTCCTTCAAGGACAGCGGGGCGGCCATCGTCCTGGTCACCCACGACCTGAACATGACCCAACAGATCGCGAAACGCGTCCTGGTGCTCCACCGCGGCCGCGCCTCCTTCCTGGGCGACGCCGAGGAAGCGATCAGCCATTACAGGAAGCTGCTGGCGAGCGGTGAGGACCTGGGTTCGGACGAGGCCGGGGCGCCTAGGGAAGCCGGGGCGGCTGCTGCGGCGGCGGCTCCGCTCGCGCCCATCTCGGACTCGCGGCGCTGGGGCAACAGGCGCGTCGAGATCACCTCGGTCCGCTTCACGGACGAGAACGGGAACGCCAAGGCCGTCTTCCGGCCGGGCGATTATTTCGAGGCGAGGCTCGCATACCTTTCACGCCTGGGGGAAGGCGCCGAAACGCCGGTTTTCGGCGTGGCCATCAACACCATTTATAAACTTTTGATCTATGGCCCGAACACGCTCGAGGGCGGCTTCCCCGGCGAATTCAAGAAACAGGGCGTGGTCCGTTTCATCATCCCGGAGCTCCCGCTCTTCGAGGGAGATTACCTCTTCTCCGCGGCCTGTTACGAACCGACGCTCAGCCATGCCTACGATCATCACGAGATGATGTACCACTTCAAGGTCCTGACAAACGGCGCCCGGCAGTTCGGCTGCGTGAAGATCAAGTCGCGCTGGGAGAAGGGCCGATGAACGGTCAGGACGCTCCGGCCGTTCCCCCTTCCGGCGCCGCGCCCGCCGCCGGGGATTTTCCCTGGACCTGGGACCAGTTCCAGCGATATTCGGTCCTGGCTGCCTTTGTCGATGTCTTCTATTCCGGCCGGTCGCCGCGCCTGCTGGACGTGGGCGGGCTCTCCCCGCGCCGGACCGGGGCCGGGTCCTGGCTGCCCGCAAAGTCCGTTTATGCCGGAAACACGGTCGTCCTGGATATCGGCTTTCACCCGGAGAGCGGCTTCGTCCAGGGAGACGCCTGCCGCCTTCCTTTCAAAACCGCGAGCTTCGATGTCATTTCAGCCTTGGATGTGCTGGAGCATATCCCGTCGGACATGAGGGAAAATTTTATTTCGGAGTTGGCCCGGGTCTCGGCCGGCGCTATCCTGGTTTCCGCGCCGTTCCAGGACCCTTTCATCGAGAAGGCCGAAAAACAGCTTTTCGATGAGGTCCTGGCCATCTACGGCGTCGAGCACCGGCAACTCCTCGAGCACCGGGAATGCGGCCTTCCGGAGCCCGGGGCCGTTTCCAACCTGCTCGGGAAGGCCCTGCCCGGCGCCGCGGCCGCCGAGTTCTCTTACGGTTCGGTCCTCAACTGGCTCTATCACCAGTCCTTCAAGAATATCTTCATGCAGCGCCGGGAGTCAGAAGCCCTCGACGAACTCATGGACAGATGGATATCCTCCCGGCCGGACACCTCAGACTTCGAGCCGCCGTTTTCCCGGCGTTTCTGGGCTGTCTCCCGCGCCGTCAGCCGGCAGGAACTGAACAGGGGCGTCGATAAAATCGTGGCCCGGCTCAAGGAACGGAGGCTTCCGCCTCCTCCCTTCGAGGATTTCGTTCGCTTGAACCGGGCGCTCACGGATTTCGCGCTGAATGAGCGCGTCCTGTCCGTCGTCGTCACGGAAGGAGGCAGCGCCAGCCTTGAGGCATGCCTGGCCCACCTTCTCACCCAGAAGGTGGACTTTACTCTCGAGGTTCTGGTGTGGGACTTGGCCGGCGGAGAAAAGGCCGGGCCGCAGGTTGAAGGCCTGGGGCAAAAATTTCCCGGCCTCAAGTTTTTCTCCCCGCGCGATCGGAAAAACCTCCGGGCGGCGCTCCTGGAGATGGGCCTCCGTTCGGCCGGCCGCTTCATTCTCCTTCTGGCCGACGACGTCCTCCTCCCCCAGAATTCGGTGGCTGATTTTCGGAACGCCCTGAGCTCCTGCCCGGATTATGACCTCCTCACGCCCAGGGTCCTTTCCCATGGAAGGATAAACTCAGTCGATTACGGCAAGGCCGGAGCGCGGATGGGATTTTTCGGCCTCGGCCGCGGGATGCCGCCGGCAGGGCCGTCCGCGGACGAAGCCAACTGGGTGCGGAGCGGGTGCCTGTTTTTCCGCAGGGAGGCGCTGGCCGGCCGGCGCCTGAAAGAAAGCATCCCGTCCAAAAAGGAGATCTTCCTCTGGGAAAAGGGGAGCCGCGACCGGAAGATCCTTTTCGCCGGCGAGTTCATCGTCCACAAACGCCGGAAGCCATGAAGATCCTCCACTGCCTCCACCAGTACCACCCGGCCACGGGAGGCGCGGAGTGGCTGATGAAAAACGTCTCGGAGCGGCTTGCGGCCGTGGGCCACAGCGTCCGGATCATCGCCACGAACGCCCGCTCGGTCGAGGATTATTTCGTCCGCGGCAAGGGCAAGAACCTGATGCGCGCCGGCGAGGAGGAGGTCGACGGCATTCCGGTGAGACGGATGCGGTTTACGCGCAGGGGCGCTGCGTTGCTCAATTTGGCGCGGGCAGCGGCCAACCGCCTGCCGCTGCCGTTCGGAGACCGGCTACGGATGCTTTCCTGGGGTCCGCGGAGCCGGGCTTACTATCGGGAGATTATCCGCTCGATCCGCGCGGGAGAAGTCGATCTTGTCGCGGCCTGCCCGCTGCCAACGCTCAACGTTTATTACGCCTGGAAAGCCGCCCGCCGGTCGGGCGTTCCGTTCGTCATGGTGCCCTGCTTCCACACCGAGGACGTTTTTACCTTCCACAACCGGATTTATTTCTCGATGATGAGGGCCGCCGCGGCGATTATTTGTCTGACCGAATGGGAAAAGAGCTTCCTCCTGAAGGCGACCGGCGCGCCGGAGGAGGTCTTCCAGGTCATCGGCGCGGGGATTGATATGCCGAATGTCAAGACCGGGGGAGACGGCGAAAGCTCCGATCGGCAAGGAGCGGAAAAAGGCGCTGAACAGGCCGGCATCAATTCAGGTTTTGCAGGCGACAGCCATGCCTCGAATGCTTCCGCAAAAATCCCCCGGGGAGAAAGCCTTGAGAAAGTATCATCAGTGCATATCCGGCAAAAATACGGAATCAGTGTGCGCGACTTCGTCCTCTTTCTCGGCCAGCACGCCCCCCACAAGGGTATCATCACGCTCATCGAGGCCATGAAATCGGTCTGGCGGGAGAAGCCCGAGACCGGCCTGGTCATCGCCGGAAATCCTACGGCCCACACCCGCGACGTCGAGGCCCGCATCCGCTGCCTGTCGGACGATGAGCAGAGGCGGGTTTGTTTGATCGGCAAGTTCCCCGAATCCGACAAGCGGGACATCATGGCAGCCTGCCGCGTCTTTGTTTCGGTGTCGCCCTTCGAGTCCTTCGGCATCGTTTTCCTGGAGGCATGGCGCGAAAAGAAATCGGTCATCGGCTGCCGCCGGGGCGCCTCCTCCAAGATTATCAACGAGTTCCGGGACGGGCTGCTCGTGCCCGACCGTGATCGAGAGGCTCTGGCCGGGGCTATCCTTGAGCTCCTGGAGAACGGCCTTTGCGCCGAGCGCATGGGGGAGGCCGGCTACCGGAAAGCCGCTGCTCGATACTCTTGGGACAACATCATCGCCCGATGGGAAAAAGTCTATGAAAGCGTTCTTCAAAGATAGCGAAGTCCTGTCGCGGAACCCGGATTATGAGCTGATCGCCGAAGACGAGAAATATTTTTTTGTCACGGCCGGCGGCCGAAGGGTGGAAACAGACCGGCTGGCGAAAATCATCTGGGAGTTCCTTCCCGGGACCGCGGACGAGGTCACGCTCCGTGCAGGCGCGGACGTGAATGTATCTGGCCGGTTGATCCGGGAATTCCTCTTCCTCATGGTCCGCGCGCAGCTGGTCAACATGAGCGCCCTCCCGGCGACCGAGGGGACGGAAAAAAGGCCGAACTCGGTCCGCTCATGCCTGCAGGCCGGGCTGATACCGGCCGCATCCGGAACGCCGACTCCAGGGCAAGAGGGCGTTTCAGACGGCGCGAAGCCTGGGGAAAAAATAAACAAGGAACCGCAGGACCTCGTCTCGGTCATCGTTGTCACGCTGAACGGCGAGGAGCACATCCGGCAGTGCCTGGATTCGGTCTTCCGCCTGACCTATCCGAACATCGAGGTCCTCGTTGTGGACAACGGCTCGACCGACCAAACGCTGCCCATCATCCGGCAGCGCTTCCCCCAGGTCCGGCTGTTCGCCCTCGAAAAAAACCTTTTCTACACTGGCGGCGTGAACTACGGGATTCAGCAAGCCCGGGGCGACTATTACCTCATCCTCAACGACGACGTCGAGCTCGAGCCCGACTCCCTGTCGCGGATGCTGGCGCGGATGAAAAGCGGGGAGGATATCGGCATGGTTGTCCCCATGCTCAAATATTTTCATTTGCGCGGCTTCATCAACGGCATCGGAAACCATGTCCGTAACGCCGGATGGGGGAGCGACAATTTCATCGGTTTCGTCGACATCGGCCAGTTCCGGGACATGGAGGAGGTCCCGTCCGCCTGCGTCAGCGCCGTGCTGGTCCGCCGGCGCGCGGTCGATGAAGTCGGCTTGATCGACGTGAAATACCACGCCTACTACGAGGACGTTGACTGGAGCTTCCGTTTCTGGCTGGGCGGTTGGCGCATCCTGGCGGCAGCGGACGCCGTGGTCTATCACAAGTTCGGCGCCTATTGGAAGACCATGGGCCGCAAGCTCAAGCTTGCCGCAAGGAACAGGCTGCGGCTGGTGCTCAAGATATTCCGGGGGCGGACCAAGTTCGTATTTATCAAACAGTACCTGAGGGAAGATATCCGCAACATCCTCTCGCTCCTGCGGAAGAGAGAGTTTGAGCTGGTGCGGGCTTATGTCAAGGCCTACTTCGAGTTGGCTTTCAGCCTGCCCGACATTTTTATCAAGCGGAGACGGCTGATGAAACGCAAGCTTAAGGGTCGGCAGGAAACGTTCGTGTTGATGAAAAACCCGGAATGCTTCAGCCTGCTGAGCCGAGACAACCACCCGCTCCTGAATGTCGACGCCTACTTCAGCTATTACCGCGGTGAGCTCAAGAAGCTGAATGAGGAGAAGGCATGAAGACCCCGGCGGCCGTCTCCATCGTCATCGTCTCCTGGAATGTGAGGGATTTCCTGGAGGCTTGCCTGCGCTCGGTTTACCGTGAGACGCCGTCCCTTCCCATCGAGGTCATTGTGGTCGACAACGGCTCGACCGACGGCACGCCGGAAATGGTGGAGCGGAAATTCCCCGGCGTCCGGCTCTTCCGCTACGGCGAGAACCTGGGATTTACGCGGGCGAACAATGTGGCGCTCCGTATGATCCTCCAGGAAAAGACGTTCCGCTACATCATGCTTCTGAATTCGGACACCGAGATTCAGGAGAGGGGCATCGAAGAGTTGGCGGACTACCTGGACAGGCGCCCGGAGGTCGACGCGGTCGCGCCCGCCCTGATCCTCCCGGACGGAAGGTTCCAGCCGGGGGCCGGCGGGCATTTTCCCTCCTGGATCACCGGGTTCAATTATTTCTTTTTCCTTTTCACGCTTTTCCCGCGGCGGGCGCCGGGACTGTTCATCGACCAGAAAAGGCTGGCGCGGAAGAAGGCTCCCGTCGCCCTGGACTGGCTCTCCGCCGCCTGCCTTCTCGTCCGGCGCGAGGTCGTGGAGCGGGCCGGCGTCCTGAATGAGGATTATTCCATCTACGCCGACGACATCGACTGGGGGCTCAGGATGAGGAAGGCCGGCGCGCTGCTCCATTATCTGCCCCGTGTCCGGGTTCTTCACTATCATGGAGTCACGGCCAAACACGTCACCGGCGAAGTCAACACCCGCTGGCTGAAAATGGTTTATCTCTATGTGAGGCTGGAGAAAGGCGCCGTTCAATATGCTTTGTTCCGGGTATTTTCGATCGGCGGATTTTTTCTGCGTTTTGCGGCTTACGCGGTGCTGTCCCGGGTGAAAAAGGATGCCCATTACCGGGAGAAAAGGCGGGAATTGAAGGAATACCTGCGCTTCAGCCTCCGTGGGGACAAGGCTTAAAAGCCCTTTTTCGCCCCAATTCTTCTTCGAAGGAAACGCTTGCTCTTGGTCCGGCCCCATTGTCAGTGTATAATGTCCATGGTTAGATGGTTAGAATGCTGCATCGGGATTTTTGCGGGATTCGCATGATTCCCGGGATTGTCGGGCAGTTTCAGGACCCGTTCTTTCGACGGTTAGAGATCCCCGGGATTGACAGGAGGCGCGTTTGAGCAAGAGGATCTTCATCACCGGAGTTGCCGGATTTCTCGGAAGCCACCTGGCCGACGCCATGCTCGCCCTCGGCCATGACGTGGCGGGCTGCGACAACCTGATGGGCGGCTACCGCGAGAACGTCCCCCGGGGCGTCGAATTCCACAAGGCCGACTGCTGCGACCTCAAGCGCATGAATGAAGTCATGAAAGGCGCGGACTCTGTTTACCACTGCGCCGCTTATCCTTATGAAGGGCTGAGCGTGTTCTCGCCGAGCATCGTTAACCTGTCCATATACCAGGCGACATCAAGCGTCCTCTCCGCATTCGTGAACAACCGGGGCAAGCGGTTTATCTTCCTTTCTTCTATGGCCCGCTACGGCATGAACCAGCTTCCCTTCACCGAGGATATGGAGCCGCGGCCCCAGGACCCCTATGCCCTGTCAAAAGTCGCTTCCGAGGAACTGGTCCGGATGATGGCCCACGTCTTCGGCTACGAATATGTCATCGCCGTGCCCCACAATATCATCGGGCCGCGGCAGAAGTACGACGACCCGTTCCGAAACGTGGCCGCCATCATGATCAACCGCATGCTCCAGGGCAAGCAGCCCGTCATCTATGGCGACGGAAATCAGAAGCGCTGCTTCTCTTTCGTCCAGGACTGCATCGACCCGCTGACAAAGATGCTGACCATGAACCATATCGTCGGCGAAGTCTTCAACATCGGCCCGGACGACGAGTTCGTGAGCATCAACGAGTTGGCCGCCATGATCGCCGGGCTCCTGAATTTCGACTTGAAGCCCATCATGATGCCCGACCGGCCGCAGGAGGTCAGAGAGGCCAACTGCTCGGCGGATAAGGCACGGCGCCTTCTGGATTACAAGCCCGCTTATTCACTCAAGCGGGGGCTCGTCGAAATGATCGACTGGATAAAAGAAAAGGGTCCCAAGCCCTTCGATTATTACCTCGACGTCGAGATCATCAACGAGAAAACCCCGAGGACATGGAAGGAAAAACTGCTCTGATCGGAACCTGCGTGCTATGGGAATCAGGCCTTCTCCTTTCCTCCCGGCCCGTGTCTTGCCGATCCCATTACCGTCAACCGGAGTCGTTGTATGAACAAAGATAATTTCGAGGGGCAGAGATTCGTCAACATTTTCCCCCATTTTCCGACTAAACACGAGAGAGGTTTTATGAAAGCTAAGGTTATATTTATTGGAACCATCGCTTGCGCGCTCTTCGCTGTTCCCGGCCCGGCTCAGGAGCTCCCTGTCCCCACCTACTCCAACTCAATCGTCATCAGCATCGAACATAACGTTTTAAATGACGCTGAAGTCGATTACATCAAGAGTCATTTCAATTTTGGGCTGTATGCCTGGCTCTCGTTTTCAAAAACGGCCTTGGTGCCTATCCTGGGCTGGCATTCGAACTGGGCGTTTGCCTCATCTGGCATTCAAAACTTCAAGGATGAGGTAAATGCCATGTTGGCCAAAGCTATAGAGAAAAACGTCAAACTCCATTTCGTCCTTTGCTCGGGTGTGGCCCGCGGTCTCTCAATTTATCAGGAGGCCAAGGAAGAGGATATCCGCAACACTCAGTGGTATAACGACAACAAATTGGCATCGGATTCTCAGATCACCGATCCCGGCGCCCTATACTCTTATATATTCGGCACTTTTTCCCGTTACGCCCGCAAAATGCGCGCCAACATTGAAGCCAAGACCAAAGCGGCCGTAGCCTTCCTGAAACAGACGCGGGACGAAAACCCCGACGTCCTGATCGCTGTCAGCGGCTGGGGCGAGGCGGAGATGAATTTCGGGAGGCTCAGCGGCGGCGGGCCCCAGACTTTTTTTTGTGATTATTCGCCCTTCGCCGTGCTGGAGTTCCGCGACTGGATCCAGCACGCCGGAATGTACGATGACACTTTCGGCCTATATAAAGGCCAGAGCTATACACAGGGCGGGACGAAATACCAGGGCGCGCTGGGACTCAGTCAGTTCAATACGGATTTTGCGACATCATTCTCCACCTGGGACCTGAAGTACTTCAACTGGAGCCTGGCCGATGATTACGACCAAAATCCCGAAGACGATGTCAATAACGATCCAAATCGCATTCCCTGGACTTCCTATTCGCACGACAACATGATACCCGATTCAGGTTCCAATTATGTGCCCGGCGGTTTCGACCCTCCCCGGACTATGGTGCCCGGGAATAAATTCTACGACCTATGGAACCTCTTCCGTGAGACCATGGTGGCGAACTTCGTCAAGGATCTTGCCAAGTGGGCCTCGGAAGCCGATTTCCCGTCAGACAAATGGTATTCGCATCAGGTCCCGGCGGATTACCTCTTCGGCACCAATCCTTCAATGTCTGTCAAAAATGAACGCTATTATTCTTCGGCATCACCCATGTGGACGGCCAACATCCAGCCCTACGCTTCCGCGGGCGCTACGATATATGACATCAAGTTCTATGACAGCAACTCCCAGCAGTACTGGTTCGCCCGGACGAGCCAATACGCCGTACCCGCGATGGCCGCCATGTCACCAAACTGGGCCATCATGGAGTTCGACCCGGAATCCTATCCGTTCGGAATGGGCATCGTTCAGAGCGATGTGCCGACAATCCTCAACCAGTATATGAATGTCTATAATAATCATGTGCACTTGATCAATTTTTATGAGTGGCTTGACCGCGGCGATCATCAAATCAAGGGAATGAACAAGGAGGAAGCACTCCGGCAGTTCATCGAAAAGGTCCGGGACCAGGCGCGTTCGCTCGATTTGAATAAAGTCTTTGATCCGCCCAAGGTCGTCGGCCTCTCGGGCGCGTTTGTGCCGGCGACCAGCCATATCCAGCTTCAACTCACGGGCAGAATCTGGAACGGCCAGCCTTGGAACTGGAAGGACTGGGGAGACTTCATCCGTTTCCAGGTTTTCCGGGGGACAGATCCCAATTTTATCGCAGACTCATCGCACCTCATCGGGACGACCGATACCTATCAGCACGCGGACTCATCGATCCAGGCCGGGCAGGCCTATTTCTATAAAGTCAAGGCGGTCAACGCCAATAACGTCGCGGGGCCGGCCTCTGATTCGGTCATGGTTCTTTCCACGACGGCCGCGTCGCCCGTGCTTTATGTCGATAAGAAATCTTTGAGCTTTAAGACCGCGGAGGGCGGCGCCGCGCCCTGGCCCGAGCCGGCCGCGGTCTCAAATATCGGCCCGGCGGGCACGGCCGTCAATTGGACGTCCGCAACCGACAAGACCTGGATCGCGGTGACGCCGGCCTCTGGAGCCGGAAATTCGACCATCAAGGTCGCGGTCAATCCGCAGGGACTCGGAGCCGGAAATTATTCGGGCCGGGTGACGATCACGGACCCGGCCGCGCTGAACTCGCCCCAGGCTATCTCGATCAGCCTGAACGTGTCGGCCCCGGCGGATAACCAACCGCCCTTCGGAGCGTTCGACACGCCCGCGAACGGATCAACGGTTTCCGGCAGCATAGCCGTTACGGGCTGGGCGCTCGACGACCTGGGCGTCGACAAGGTCGTGATCAAACGTGATCCCCATCCCGACGATCCGCCGGCCGCCATCGGCGTGGACGGCCTGGTCTATATCGGCGATACCCTTTTCGTCAAGGGCGCGAGGCCCGACATCGAATCCCTCTATCCCAACTATTCTCATTCCGACAAAGCCGGTTGGGGCTACATGCTCCTGACCTACGGCCTGCCCCGCAAGGGCAACGGCGTTTTCCGCATCCATGCCATCGCCGAAGATGTGGGCGGGAAAAAAGTTAAACTCGGCGTCAAGCAGATCACCTCGGACAATAACAGTAGGGTGAAGCCTTTCGGGAATATCGACACGCCGGGCCAGGGGGAGGCGATTTCGGGCGCGTCCTATAGCAACTTCGGCTGGGCGCTGACCCCGGTGCCCAAGCTGATCCCTGTCGACGGCTCGACGATCTGGGTTGTCGTTGATAGCATCATGTTGAGCCATCCCATCTACAACCTCTACCGATCCGACATCGCCGGAGCTTTTCCCGAATGCTTGAATGCGAGCGGAGCCATCGGCCTCTACACGCTTGATACGACCCCCCTGACGAACGGTATCCACACCATCGGCTGGCTGGTCTATGACGATGCCGGGGAGGGCGATGGGATAGGCTCCAGATTCTTCGAGGTGCAGAACATGGGCGGCGCCTCGGCTTCGGCGGGGCGGTTCGAGACGCTCGACAGGCCCGAGGACGATTCCGGAAAGCTGGGCGTCGAAATCGTCGGGCCGGCGGTCGTCCGGGTCGAGGAGCTGGGAATGGTGCAGGCGGCGCTCAAAGCGAGAGGCGGCCGGCGTTTTGTAGGTTGGGCCGCATCCAAGGATAAGCCCCTGCCCATTGGTTCCACCCTCGATAAGGAGACCGGCGTCTTCACCTGGATGCCGGCGCCCGGGTTCCTGGGCAGACATGTCCTGCATTTCGCCGTGACCGACGGCGCCCGGATGAGCCGCCCGGCGACGCTGATCATCAACATTGTGCCGAAGAACTACGAAAAAGCCCCGAGGCGAGACAAGGACCGCGCGGAGATTAAAAAGTAAGCCGAGATTATCGTCTTTTTGCCACGCCCTTCGCCAATGCATTCCGTTCCTTCCCATGCCAGGGATCAGATAGCGCTCCACGACCTTCTTGCTGATCGGCCGGAAATACCGATACTCCTTCTCGAAGCAGCTCTCATACTCGTGATCGAAGTAGTGGAACAATACCCGAAAGAGGACGTGCCGGGGAGACCTGCCCTCGCTACTCCATCGAATGCTACAGGGCGACACCTATTAAAGCTCTCTCTCAGTCCCTTTTCTTATCATCTCCCAATTTCATGTTCCAGCCATTTCACTAGTGCAATGTAACAATAATATATTGACAATAGTAGATTCTTATGATATTATCCATGTATGTGGAAACCATCCAAGCCATTGGCTATGACACCGCAACAACGGAGGACCTTGGAAGCCTGGGTTC
>Ga0315288_10000592_pt1 | contig 45602 bp, 63 predicted proteins | sample YL17G11_20_MG_FD_203454 | JGI IMG/M metagenome (GOLD analysis project Ga0315288, IMG submission 203454) | Sediment microbial communities from Yellowstone Lake, YNP, Wyoming, USA - YL17G11_20 | ecosystem: Environmental > Aquatic > Freshwater > Lake > Sediment | place: USA: Wyoming | collected... | reverse complement strand
AGCATTAAGAAGTTGCCAATCTATACCATCAGAAATCTTATACATAAACTTATTACCGCGTCCTGACCGACAAATTCCGCTTGATTTACTATACCTGTATACTCGACCATCTTTAGTAACTCGTCTCGTACCGATCTCATAATATTGGGTAGCACTTACTTCTTCAAGATCCTGTTCGACACCATTGTCTAGTAATTTACCATAAATCATATCATTCTCGATACCATACTTAAAGGCATTATATAATTCGGCGCCAAGAACTGACATGATTTTTGGATCCAAAGCACTTAAATCAATTGAACGTCCCATTTTTATTTACCTCTTTTCTTCTTTGGTCTCCCGACCATTTTCTTTATTTCTTGTATCGGATTAGGGATAAACTTGGGTACTTCTATCATCTTATCATGCTCACATAAGTCGACTCTTGGAAACCTACTGAGAGACTTGTACTGTTCTTGATTTGAAACAGCAATCTCTTTTCCAGTGCCTACCATCACTCGAAGTATAGAGCCATCGTCTTGTCTCATTGGAACTCTAATTGCTCTACCATTATTAATAACAGTATATGTAAACATTTCAAAATCAGGAGCACCCATTTTTAATTCCTTTCTTATAATTTCTACTTTCTAAGCTACCTCAAGTCGCTTTAGCATTATACATTTGTGTATATCCTCGATTGCACAACCTGTCCTGATCGTATACACAAAATAAGTTGCACTATCGAAAGCTGATCTCTCGGGTTCGATCTTAATTTCTCTCTGGAAATTTACTATCAAGTTATTTGGTATTGTCAAAAGTACGTCTGTCAGTCCCGCTGTGATCGCTACCGTACTATCATAGTTCTCATGTTGTCCCGCAGAATATACCTCATAACATAGTGGCATTAATGGCGTATCTACTATTGGAGTACCTCTAAACTCTCTTTTCAGTGCACCTGATGTAATCGTATCAGTTCCAGTAGCAGCGCGCTTCTCTAAGAACTCGAAATACTTATTGGTTACTATCGGATGATTGAAGAACTTAAACTGTGGTAAGAGATTGGCATACTCAGTTGGTATCCAATCGAGCAATTTTCCGTACTTGAATTCAATGTCATAAGGTGCGCCAGAAGCCTCTTCAGCAATGTACTTTGTTGTCGCAATGGTATAACTTGCCTTTTTTGCAGTAACGACATTTGAGGCATCAAGTATGACTGCTGAACCTGTAACATCATTCTCATAATACTCTCCAGATTGAGAGTTATCAATCCTATATCTCCAACCATCGAGTAACGAACGAATATCATCATTTGCATATGCTGAGATGTTATGGGATAGCGCCTGTGACTCGGCTGACCAATAAAAAGCCTCTAACTGATTAGCCATTCGTTTAGCTACCAAACTCATCAAGTGCTGTGTAAATGCAGTACCTTCAATACCATCTTCTAAATCAGAATCAGATACCTTTAATGCACCTTTAAGTTCAACTGTAGTAAGAGTAATAAGATCATTTGTAAACTTCTTTGTTGATCCACCCTTGATTGTAGACTGAGAGAATTGTGCTGATGGATAGAGAAAATCATCAGTACCAAATCCGATGGCACGGATATTCTTCTCAGACCCTTTATGTTTAACTACTCTAGCCACATTCTTCAATACTGACTGATCTATGAGTGTATCATAGAATTTATCAGCTTCCTCTGCCGCTAATGTAATCGCAGTAAAGGAATCCATCTTCATGAACGACGTTTTATTAATAGTAGCTTGTCTTAGAATATCTTTGTTTCTCATTTTTTAATTTATCTCCTAGAAAAAAAAACTGCGAATCTAAATTCTAAGTTTCAGTTTTTTATGGTTCTTTTTCTATTTTATTTTTCTTATCCCCGGTATCAGAATCATCATTAGAGTCATCATCAGACTCATCTTCATTGGAGTCATCATCTGAGACCTCAGATTTACCAAACCACGCTTCAGTTGCAGTTGGATAGAGATCAGAATCATCCGATTTCTTAGTTTTTTTGAGTTTATCCTGTTTTAACTGTTTTGAATCCTTATCCCCTTTTTCCAATGTAAGTAACCTCTCACCTAATTTGGTAAACTCACCTTGAAAATCTGTCTTAATGGAATCTACAATTTTCTGAATGTCTGATACTTGCGAATCGTCTTTTTTCACTTTATCTTTTTCCGCAACTTTCTTTTCTTCTGTTTCCTGATCATCTTTTGGGATTAATGAGTTTAAAGAAGTTGTGATTTCTCTTAGTTTATCAACCATATCAGCAGAAAGTCTGCGTCCAGATTTTTCTATCTGTGCCACGAGTTCTTCTAACGTCTCTTCTGACTTTTTATATGGTCGAGGATACGGGGATCCAATTGCATGTTTTGCCAAAACTCCGATAGCAGATATTAGATCGCTAGGCATATCAGACTTATATGCCAGTAAGATTGATAATGCTCCTTTTATTGCCTTTAACGTAGCTGGTTTCATATCAGCTTTTTCGATAACATCATAATCTGCGTCCTCCGATTCTGGTACGAACTCTTTAAGTAACTCGATTAATTCTTTCACTGTATTATCCTCCTTGATAACCAAGAATTTTCTACGGGTAGCTGGGCGTTCTACTAAAGAAATCTCATCTACCTCAATCTTTTTCAACAATCTTGCCTTCTCAAATTTCATTCCACATCACCCTACTGGCAAAAAAAAATGCCCGAACTAATGCAATTTATCTCACGAGCTTAGACATTAAAATTTCAATTTATATAATTCTAACTTCTGTTTCATTATTACAATATCAGATTTTATTCTTCATGTCAAGAATTATTTTTTGGTGAAAAGTCACTCATTTTCTTTATGTCTTTCCAGTCAACCTGTGATTTATCAATACCAATTAATAACCAACAGCCTCTTTCATCATAACCATACCAAGTAGCAATGATAACATCTTGCTCTGTTTCTATTCGTACTACCTTCCCAAGTAAATCTTCACTTCTTTGCGTCATGTTTTTTTTCTCCTTTAATTTTGGATTACAAATTTTTATACCTGCGCCGTACCACCAATAGAGAACCCTGTTAATGTTCCATCCTTAATTTGCTTCCAACGATAATCATCTAATATTCTAAGACTCATTACCCAAGAACCCTTTTTAATAAACTGTGTATTACCATGAGTATCAGTCATCGTCCAGTCAACAGGTGATAGATACGTTTCAATGATATTTACAGCTATGGACTGACCTTCATGATAAACTTTGATACGTTTAGAGTTTTCCATAAATCCGATTGCTGCTTTCCGTATCTCAATAGCATCAGTAAAATCCCCCTGACTATCTTCTTCATCAACCGGATATACTACACTCGTAACAATCCGCTCATCTTCTTTTGTGATTGAAAACTTTAAGTCTTTTGCTATCGGTTTCTCTATTGCTATAATCTCTGGTTTTTTTAGATATTTTCTTGCTTGGCGATAACATTCCCAATATGATGTCTTGTATTTATCATCACCAATTAAAGGTGCAACTAATTCAATGTCAATACTACGAAGTGCATCGACTATTTTAGCGAAATATTGCAAAAGCCCAAGTTTTGACCACGTTCCCCACGGCTTCCTTGACTGTAATAATGGAAATCCAGTATTACCCATATACCGTAAATCTGATAATAATGCGGTTTTGTGTCTTTCAGGATGTTTGAGTTTATCATCTATTATCTGTTTGCTATCTTCAGCAGACTTATAGAATTCAGCTTCAAACTCTGGTTCATCTAATTTATGTATTTCAGGCTTCTTTGGTCGTAATACTAAATCATATAAACTTAAATATTTCCAATTCGGCCCGTAAGTATTACCAATCCAATCAACGGTACTCCAATTATCAGACGGTGATCCAACACGATCCAATAATATTCTATCTATCTTCAAACGCAGTGACTTATCTAACTCGATAGTGAATTTACTATTGCTCTCATCACTGCGCACTATGACATCTAAATCATTTGGTTTTCGTATAGTATTATACACTACCGAACCTGCTAATGAAATAAAATCGGGAATCCAGACGAATTCAGGCAGATTATCTAAGTTTAATTGAGCAATCTCTGCTTCCTGAGTCTTTTTCTGAATATCAAAAGCTTTATACTGTTCCTTTCCATTAGCATCAGAAGATGTGTTTTCCGTTGTTAGTTCCATTTTAATTTATTCCGTGAGTAAGAACGTAAACTATTAATCCAGTGGCAATCACACAAAATGGCGACCATACATACCCAAAGATTATTTGCCATCCAAGAACTTTAGTTTTAATAACCGCGACTTCCTGCAATAATAAGAGCATCTGAGTATCTGACTTATCATTACGAAGCTTCTGATCTTTAATAAAATCTAATATCTCACGCTTGCAACTATCCCATTCTGTATCGGACATATTTATTTTCCCCCGTAACTATAGGATTCTCTGCCAAATCCTTTGACTTCCTCTGCTTTAATAGGATAATAATGTGAAGTGCAATGATGTAATATCGGGTCCATAGGTTTAGGATCACGCATTGCCATCCATGCTTCCCATCGCGCATTATCCTGTCCTTTTAATGCTTTGATAACTAAGCGCCCATCAAGTATCTTAGTTTCCTTATCTGGAAACATAAACAGTTCATGAAGATCGCTATTTGATGTAATAATTCCATTTGACAGTATAATTCTATGGTCTGATTCCAATTCAATATCATATAAGTTTGCTATTCCACTTTCTAATATAGAGGAATCATTTATACGAATTTCTTTTACTTTGATATATTTTTCACCCTTATGATCTATTATAGTCCATGATCCCATTTTATTATTTCCAAAATTATAGGAAACTCTATGAATCCAATAAACTTTATCTCCACCTTTTTTATATTGACTTTTCCATGAATTAATTGATGCTATTTCTCCAATACTAAAAAGTAAATGTTGAATATCTTCTATTAATTTTTTATGTGGAGTTCCCTGAGTTATTGATATATAAGATTTTCCAAATAAATCAGCGGAATGATCGCCATCTCCTTCCTCAAATCCGTTAATTATACCTTTTCTACATTCTCTCGATAGTCCAAATACGCAATTTCTTAATGATTTATTTTCCTTAACAAATTGTTTAATAAGTCCAACTAAACTGCCTGCCTGAGTAGCGAATATTGTCATTGAATTTGAGGTAGAATGCTTTGTAATAGATACATTAGAAGCCCATCTAGTAGCAAAATCTGAAATAAAATTTGATAATTTGTCCTCACTGATATGTAATGAAAAACTTAATCCTTCATTTCTGCCTTGTATTAATGTCCCTTCTGCCAAGAATAAACCTATAAATCTTCCAAGTTCATATGACCCACCAATACCATCATATCCTTTTGAATCTATAGGTATTTCATCACCAACGTTAATATTTAATGCCGGAATTTTAGTGAGATTTCCATCTCTATAAACCAAACTAGGATGATTGGGATCACAATGAATTACCGACCCATTAAAAAGTTTAATTGATAAAATATTTTCTGCTGGTATCTTAATATAATTTTTAATTTTTACAAAGCCAGATGGAGTTAGTATCTCTACATTTTCTTTTCTATCCACTATTTGACTAACTTCTCTTCTATAAATAAATCCTCTATCATCTCTGCAAATCATTTTAGTATCACCAATCATACAACGTTGACAACCAGCCTTAATATGACCTGTCCATATTGTACCCATCCATGAGTTTGTATATGGTGTAGCACCAATTCCACCTTTCTCTATAAAGTACGAGCTACTGAGAATCTGTATCTTTTCCAGAGCTTTTGCACCATCAACATCAATAGCACCACTTGCACTCTCATCCATATTTTTCTTTAGCGTTTCTTGCGGTTCTTCTGCACTTGGTTTAACTACCATCATAGAATGTGCTATTGCTGACTTCCCTGCTATATTTGTAACTGTTGCCCCTGTTAGAAATCTAATTAAGGAATCCACATCATTATCCGTGAATACAAACTGTATCAAAATTGGAAACCCAAAGTCTATTCGTAAATCTAAATGTATTGAATGACTAACGAATATTTCCCATAACTCTCTCGTTCCTGACTTGTAATCATTCATTTCCTCGTCTAAAATTCCACGAATATGACTTTGTAAAAACCCATCGCCTTCTCGATAATCGGGATAAAACTCTTTTGGTAAAGGTTCGTTTGGCTTTGCCCATTTATCGTATATCTCCTTCGGTATAGAACCATTTCTAATAGATTCTCTTACGTCATCTGTAATACCCTTTGTAAAACTCTTCCGCTTGGGTGTCATCTCGGATAATCTCTCTAACACAACCATATCATCTGAATGACTCTTTTCTGGTACCGTTTGCAATACTATGGAAACGTAACACCCATAATACTGAAATTGTGGATTATCCGTCTCATACATATTTACATCTTCCGAAGCAACTCTAAGAATTTCACCAATAGAAACTTTCTGATTAGTGGAGTCTGACTTTCCAACTAGATTATAATATTCACCATTATACTCAGTAACAAAGTTTTTATCTTTTTCAGATATGGCATCAGCCCACTCTTTTGATATTGGGCCAACAGCCAAATCATAATTAAACGTTCCGGAAGTTTTAGTTTCGCGTTTACCCACAACTAAGGCATCTAATTCAAATTTTTCTTTCCACTTTAACCAACCATGATTTTCAGGTGTTTGGTACGGCGCATCCAAAAGTTTTACCATAACGCCCTCAGCAATAAACTTTGGAAAGTTGTTACCACTTTTGGATTGATTCATTAACTTGGTGATTACTTTTGGTATATCTGCGCTGTTAGTTACGTAAGATAATGATGGCTTGCCTAGAAATGTTGATGGCTTATCGAAATGTATATGTTCGGTATCCTTAAACTTGGATAGTAACTCAATTCGCTCTTTCAATGGAAATGCTCTTGTATTCTTTCCACTATCCATAAGTATATCAAAGATATATAAATGCGCTAATTTGGTAAAATCTGTGGGATCAAATTTACCATTGATTAACGCATTTACCGCGGTTCTATGTAGACACTCGTTGCCCTGTATCATAACGAGTTCACCATCGAACTCCGTATTTTCTAGGATATTCATTGACTTGAATTCGGTTACCAAGATCGGTAATCGTGATGTCTTATCTGGTGTTTCAGTGTCCGCTGGATCGGTTATTATCCTAATTCTATTCTCGATTAGTATCTTAGTCCGACACCCATCAAATTTTGTATCTACGATTACTTTGTCAGCTTTGTTGAATAGTGGTGTGTTCCTTAAGTCATCAACTGAAAATATGCGATAGTACGGTTTACAGAGATTCCATTTATCACTTTTCACTATTGGCAATACTGAGATAAATAATCCACGACTGGACATCTCACTATCTAACATCCTTTGAATATTATCGAGATTATCCCAATCAATCGTGACCAAAGAGTCTGATTTCTCTATATCTAGGTATCGCTTATAAAGATGCTGTAATCGAACTCTTAAAGCATATAGACTTTCTTTTGTAATAGCCTTTACTGAATTTGAGTTTATATCTTCGATTAACATACTTACTTTCCTGAAGGCGAAACAAGTCCAAGTAACTCTAATGGTACCATACTGCGTGACACAAAATGATAATCTGCAAACTTCTCAGGTAATTCAATTTCACCAGCTTTTCTTCTTAATTCATTTATTGAAATTCTACCTGTATTTAGTTTCTGTGTTTCTAATGACAACTCTAACATTTTATCTTTAGTATCTAAATCTATAAATTTAAATGTATAAGCCTCAGAATTAATAATGGCATCCATCATCTTCTCTAATTCATCTTGTACTGGCTCTATTACTCCATTCTTATATATTTCATTCAATTCTTTCGCTGTCGTACCCGATAACTTTCCTACTTCTGCTATTCCTATTCGATATGGTGGCATTGAGTATACCGAAAGCACATCCTCTTTAAGCGAATCGAGATAGAGTCTAAATGATCCCTCTCTTGCTTGAGTAGAAATAGGTGTGAAAGTAGCTTCTCCTCCAGATGGTGATTGTAATATCAAAGTTTTATTGGCATTTGATGCGCCCTTTAATTCGGTATTGATAAACTTGTGGATGTCATCGGCTGCATCATCACTCCATTTGCCAGTTAATTGTACAAGATAAGCGGGTATTCCTAGATTCTCAAAAAAGGATAAATTATAGTCCCTGATTCCAATCATACTTGCAATATGTCCAACCGCACTCATCAATGGTGGTACTCCATATAGTTTTGAACGTGGATAGTACATCTTATTAAAAAATATTTCATTGCCAATGTCATCTAATGTTAAATCTTCTTGGATGCCCCCATTAGATGATTTTATTCGTAATCTATCCACGTCATTAGAAAATTCGCTGAACCATACCTCTTTTGTACCAGATTTTTGGCAAAACTTATTACCGTCGGCATGCACCCATAAATCACATACTGGCAGATGAAATATCTTCGTTACCTTATTATTTTTTCCTCGTACTACTTCTAACGCCTGATAACCAACTAACTCATAGTCAATTATTAGAGAATTCATAATTTGGCGAAAGCTAGATTTACCACCATTTGGATTCTTCAGTAAAGTCAGAATTCTTTGTTTTTCGGTTATACTTTCTTTATGATGCTCATTTAAGGTAAGAGAATAACCAAGTCCAGCGGCATCGGTTGCAATCTGATTTATAACTCTGAATAGTGTAGGGCTTTCATCATATAATAATAGAAAAGCATAAGGGTCAAATGGTTTATTGGCAAGTCCTAAAGTATTACTCCATGAATCGGCATCCTTAGTCTGTTTAGACTTATCAGTATCGCTTTTCATTATTGAATCACCTGTAATCATTTTTCCATTGGCTGTGACTATGAAAACTTTACCTATAATCTCAGACTGTTGTTTTTCTAGCTCTGCAATCTTAAAATTTGCGCGTTCTAAATCTTTATAGACTTGATCTATCCTAGTTAATTCTTTTTTTCGTAATATCTTCATTCTGTTCTGCCTCTCCATTTTCTAACATATCCAATAATCTCATCTTTATTGCCTGTCATTGAATTACTCATTATGATCGCATCCATCTCATCAGGTGAATCTTTCATCTCTGCTTTACTTTCTATGCGTACCACTCTGTCAGAATCTATATGTCCTTTGATAGATGATGCTTGCTGACGTATTTTCTCGTCATTTGGCAAGTCTGAAATACCATCTTCAAGTTTCTTTCTAAATGTCCAGTAAGCTTCTGCTCTACGATTATCATAACGCTTGGGATTTTCTGCTTTTGCACCACCAACAAAATCAATAACGATATCTCCATGTACTTCTCTTAGTCTATCACAAGCGCCTGCACCAAGTCCAACTGCATCGCCAATTACTTTCTTTGGATGTAATTCATCTATGAACTGTCCAACTTTTCCCACTACTGGCATTAAATCTGGTGTGTAGTCACAAGTATAAAGTATCTCATTGTGGCCATTATTCCATGTAGCACTTATAACTGTATTATCCTTACCTTTACGAGCAAAGTCAACTCCTAATATGACATCACCAGAGCGTGGTAAATTTCGTTCCATTGCATTTGAAATCATATTGAAAGTAAAAACATAATTATCTTCGATAGCAAAATCCCAATCTCCATTGAGATATTTTTCTACCCATTCAGAGGGAAACAATTCTCTTAACTTTGATTCATAATCTGGTGGATTATGTGGATTATCTTTTGGAAGAGCTTGTACGAAGCAATGATCTGGTAAGTTCTGCTTTACGAATCGATCCCTTACCCATCCACGTTCCGGGTTCGATGTTAATAAAGCTCTATAATGAATTCTTGGAATTGGTATTCGTAATCGTGAAGCTAAGACTAAAAATATGCTTTCTGGTACCTCAGAGGCTTCATCAATACCAAAAAAACCTAATTCCATAGACTTGAATTTGTCTATTGGTGCAGAAGCTTGCGTAGGTTTCAATCCACCATAATAAAGTATTGAGTTATTTACAAATTGAATATAATGCTCATAAGTGGAATGTTTTTTTATAATCTCTTTTGGTAGATGCTTTAGTAATGTTACAAGGGTAGTTCTATTAAATGTAGTACTTTCCCAACGACCTAAAAAACCTACATTACCATCATATTCAAGAAGTAACTCTCTAGTTTCAACACACAACCACGTGGAGTTATGAGTTACAATAAAATCATTCGTAAGATATAAACCATCAGGAGCATCAACTGTTATACAACGACACTCTTCACGATGCGAAAAATCAATAGATTCGATTCTATTCTTTAATGCGCACCCACCATTATACTTTTTAATGCGATCTAATTTCCGTTGTAAGCGAAAAAGCATACCATCATTATTAGTTCTTATAGTAACGTTATATGCTCTTTGTCCATCTTTTAATATGCCTTTACTCCTGAAAGTCGGGATTCGACTTGTAATAGTTGCCTTTCCACCAAGAGAGCGGATCATATATTGAACATCTTCTGCTAACTGCTTGCTTATACTGCAAAAAGAAGGGTGTCCTCTAGCATCTATATAACCATCACTATCACATAATCCTTGTATTATAGCTATACGTTGTTCTATTGAAGCGGTTTTATATATTTCTGGTATAAATTTTGTGTCTGCTTTATGCCCATATATCCCAAGTTTTATTAATAGTGCTATAAGTTTAGAATTATTTGTTATTGATAAATCAAAACAGGAGGATTCTTTTTTTTGATTAAGTCTTGTTCTGCAACCCAATCTAAGAGCTTCTTTTTCTACTGCACTAATACATTCCATATCTTCCGATGTTATTCCTAATTGTTTTGTGATACAACCATCGCCTAATAACAAACCGACTACATAAGAATCAAGGTTAAATTGGTCTGTTTTGTATGTCCTATTGAAATGAACAGGATCGCATAAAGGTATCAATGGATGTTTCTTTACACCAGCAGAATCCACTAATCCTTTATCCATCCATGAAATTATTTGTTCTGTTGTTTGAACACCCCACTCTCGAACTCTAACATTATTTTTCTTGTGTTTTGTACTAGAATAAGAGACTAACCAAAGATGTTCTAAACCACAATGAGTAAAAGAACCATCCGTAAATGTAATTTTATATAAATCCTGTTCTCCATGTTCCCATATTTTTATCACTCGTGTTGGAAGCCCATCTTTTCCAATAACAAAATCATCAACTTTAATATCACCAAAACGTTTAATTCCAAATGGAGTGCAGACCGATTCGTTGACACCCTGCATTTTTCCACCACCCATCGCGCCCCCATAAAGTAGATTAGTTTCTTGGGCAGTATGAGCTAGATATTGCTTTGGAGTCGGAATATATCTTTTTGATATATCAATTATCGTGTCATTATCCCGAAGATTCTCCAAGGGCAATTGGCTTGGATGGTATGTCAATAATGGTTCTTGTATTTCCATCTGGTCTTGGTACTCCTGTAACTATATAGATGCTTACTGGATTTTTTACCTTACTATTATCTTGAATTAAACTAGAAATTTTGGTATAGGCATTTATGCAGTCATTAGCTTCCTTAAAAGATGTTATTTTTATTTCACCGCTATCCACTTTCTTCTTGAACTCATCAAGCCCTGCCATTAACATCGCTTGAATATTCTTAACATCTTCCGTAACTCTATGTTCTATCTCTTTATCAATAGTGTTAAGCATTTTATTAAGTTTATACTCGACTCGTTTATTCCACTGTTCTCCTATAGACCATTTCTGAATGGTGGTTACGGACTTCTCAATTATTTTTGCTACTTGATTAAATCGTTCTCTTTCAGTTCCTAAATGTCTAAGAGAAAAGTAATGTTCAAAAGCTTCGTTATGCTCACATTCTTCTGATAGTAAGTTTTCCATGTTTATCTCCATAAAATTTGTTCTTGTAATGATTATAAATCAAACTATTTTCGATGTCAAGAAATTTTAACATTTGAACAAATAATTAAAATACATATAAAAAACACTTGACAAAGAATGACAATGTATGATATAATAATTATTATACTAAATAATTAATCTATTTAACAATTAAAAAAGGTCGGATAAATTATGCCACAAAAAAGACTATACCTAACAGTACCAGAAATCTCCAGTAGATTAGAGGTCACTCCAATGACCATCTACAAACTTATAGCTACTGGAAAATTAAAAGCTAAAAAAGTCGTTAAGCATTGGAGAATTAATCCTAGTGATTTGGAAGAATTTATCAAAGTATGGAATATTGATCATGCTGACAGCCCTCGACGAGTAAAATCGGTAACCGTTATAAAAGTTAAACAAATCAGCGCAAAATATTATGATACAATTAAGTCAAAACCCGTACTATCATTTTCAGAAGGTTGTGACTATATCAATATCTCACCCTCAACACTACATCGCTATATGGAGGACGGTATAATTGACTATATCGCAATTAATCGTCCTGGACATTCTGAAAAGAACAGAAACAAGATAATTAGATTCCGTAGATGTGATATTGATAAGTTTCTATCTGAGAATAAAAAGAGTAATCAATCTGATAATAATATAAAGAAGGGTGTATAGAACTCTTGACATTCACGTTCCAAAGCTTTATACTAGATTTGAACCAATCACTGGCAAGCGATTAATTACCGTTTGCCGTCAGGGGTGTTCTCAGACCCCCTGACACCCTTAATCTGAGATGAGGATTTATTCGTGCAAAAAAATCAAGAAAAAGAAATACCTACCCGAAATCTTATCGATCTATTTAGGAATTACTACAAACTAGGAATACATCATTTCGTTGGGAATAGCGGGAACGCTATTATGATGGGATTACTTTACAAATTTAACGAAATGGGGTTTCCTGATGAACTTAGAATCTCAAACCACGAGATATGTGCATTAAGTGCGTTAGATATACGAACATTCAGAAATACAAGAGACATACTTAATAATTATCTTCATATAGATAACGATCCTGATAGTTGGATTTTCAAATCTAACGAAAATAATAGGAGAGAATATGGCACATATCACTTTAATTACGTATTTTTACTGGAAATTTACAGTAATAATACAGCAAACTTGCAACAAACTTGCAACAAGGTAGTAACAAACTTGCAACAAGGTAGTAACAAAAAAAACGGAGATGCGCCATTCTCAACCCCTCGAGATCAGCGCATGTCTGCAAAAAATGTCCTCCCTTCTAATACTATACCAGAACATAACAAAACAGAAGTAGAACACGCGCATAATTTATCTGCTGATAGTGATATAGAAAAATACGTACCTCTAATTAAACTTCTAAACAAAACTCTTGCTACTGCATGGCAACCACAAAGAAGGATAGATTATGAATTGCTAGACGAAACACTAACCTATCCAGAAGAAAAGATATTAATTGCTATCAAAAAAGCAATGAATTCAAAAGCCGAACTTAAATTACCAAGATTACTCTCTTACATCCAACCCATTCTAAGAGAAATAAAAGATGAACCTCCTGTACCTACGACTGCCGAAGTCGTTGAATGGGAGCCTCCGCCACCGATTGAACCTATGCGCCCTGAATTCTTTGATAGGATGCAGGAAATAATAAAGAAAATGGGTCCTGATGTTGACATATCTGAGGAACTTGACGCTTTAGGGAAGGAGTTTGAAGTTGGAAAATGCAAGGTTTGAAGCTATAAGATTTGATAGAGTTCCGCCAGTATATATTGACGCAGAGATTGCTGTTTTATCTGCCTGTATGCAACCAGAAAGTTCTTTAATGACGGTTGCAGAGATCATTGAGATTGTAAAATCAGATGATTTCTATAAAGAGGCACATGCAAAGATATTCAGCGCAATACTTAGTTTATATCAACGCAACATTCCACCTGATATGTTGATGATCATAAGAGAATTAGATAAAATGGGTGAGTTAGAAAAGGTAGGTGACGTTCCATATCTTCAAAGTATAGAAGCGGGATCGTTAGGATTGGGAAATATCAAGCATTACGCTGAATTGTGTAGAGATACTTCACGAAGAAGAAAGTTGATAAGGGCATCAGTAGAAATTTATAATAACGCCTTTGATGATATGTTAGAAACGGATAGTTTATTAGAAAGTGCTGAGAGTTCTATATTGAATATAAAAGACTTGTCATCAGCACAATTTGTAAATGCACGCTCTCTGGTAAATTCCACACTATCAACGATTACAAAAGCCTATCAATCAAAGACATCTGTTTCAGGAATCCCATCTGGATTCAAGAAACTTGATTATCTTACAACAGGATTTTATCCGGGTGACTACATTATTGTCGCTGGAAGAACAAGTATGGGTAAATCTATATTCGTAAAAGATATTGCCATACATCTTGCTTTTACTGAAAAAATGCCAGTTGGATTCTTTACGTTGGAAACGTCAAAGGAACAATTAATGCTTCGGATAGTCTCGTCTTTAGGTGATTTGGATGGTTTTAATTTAAGAACAGGACATCTATCCGAAGCAGAATATCAGAAAGCAGTAAATGTAATAAATGAGATTTACAAGGGCAATCTATATATTGACGATTCTTCTGGATTGACGGATATGGAATTGAGATCACGTATTAGGCGGATGAAATATCAACACGGTATTGAATTGATAATAATAGACTATATCTCATATTTGAGTTCTTATAAGAGGACAGAAAATCGCCAACAGGAAATATCGTCTGTTTCAAGATCATTGAAAGCGATTGCAAAAGATTTTAAGATTCCTGTAATAGCGGTTGCACAGATCAATAGAGGTCCAGAGGATAGGTCAAACAAACGCCCACTACTGTCGGATTTAAGAGAATCTGGGTCATTGGAGATGGATGCTGATATAGTATGTCTTTTGTATCGTGATTCTTATTACAACAAAGATAGCATGGATGATACAACCGAAGTTAGTCTGGAAAAGCAGAGAAATGGTCCCACAGGAATTATCAAGTTAGATTTTAATAAACAATGCACAAAATTTGTCAACAAGGAGAAAGAGTGACGGCAAAAGCGTGTACAAAATGGATGACTATTGATTCTAAGGAATTAACGACAAAATATTATTATATTTTATCAACACCCGAATCCATCTTAGCCATAAGAAACGAAGAACTTGGGGATTGTCTACTTGCATGGCAAAAAGGATATAATGCTGAGTTGTACCTAAAAGAAATTGTACCACTAACTGATATAAAAACAGAATATTCTATAACTAAGATCAAGTTTGGTGATTTAGTTATCGAGGCAATGGAATCAAAATCAAGTATTATCATTGATGAACTTCCCAATGAAGCATGGTCGGAACACATAGATATAAAAGACTGGATTAAAAATTATCCAAAAGATATAAGAGGAATCAAAATTTTGATGACAAATGAAAAACAAAAGGATGTGTTGCGTGAAAAAAGTATTGGCTTAACGAATATTTCGTCAGAAATCGAAATCAATTCGATGGATAGTGTACCATTTTGAAAGAGGAAAGAATGTCCGATATTCTTCGGGAGATGAAATGTTAATTTTAAGTAAAAATATGCTTGGTGCTTATAAGCGTGGTTGGAATGACTGCATGAAGGGATTTAAACTAGAGGATAATCCTTATGAGTTAAAACCTAATCCACGCTCACATTGTATGTTTACGTTCTCAAAGGGTTTCTGGACACACTGGATATATGGCTTTTCGAGTGCAAAAAGTTATAAGGGTGGATGTGCCGAATATCCGATCCAATGTCCTTGTGTTTATTGGGAGTATAATGATAGATTTATAAAGAGAACTGATAAGAATTGCAAATGGTGTTCTGGAAGTGGGGTGCTTAAATAATGAAAATGTACGTTTGGATAGATGGTCAACTACCCCATGCCTAAAGGCAGGGGCTTGCACAAAGTAACCAGTACAACCGCTGGCGAAATTGCAGGTTAAACAGGAGACTAGCTTAGTCAAGATCACTAGCCGTTAATTAAATGCAATGTGGTCGTTCGAAGACAACTGAATTATCTGGTCGTGGTAGGCCGAAGGATGTTATTAGCGCCGCCCTAACTGATAACCAATCCGATAGTCAGCAGCGAAGGGTCGTTTAACAAGGGGCGTAAGCCCATACAGTTTGGTAGTTCTGTAAAAACTACCTCTTAACATTTAATATTAAAAAGGAGAAGGCAATTCCTCCCCACGCATAAATGCGGGGGTATCCTTGCCGAAACAAGAGATGAGTTTATCTAAAGATAATCAGATAAATAGAATTCATTTAAGAATGGGTGAAGATTATATAAGCAAAGCTATACAAATATTGGAAGGCATTATTGATGAAGAAACGTGGCAAATTTTAGAAGAAAGTATGATCGCCATACAAAAGAAACATCAGGAATATGTTGATCTAATGCTGAGTCAATGAAAAAAAGGAGAGGCAATTCACCACCCGCATGAATGCAGGTGTCCCCTTGCCGAAAAATTATGGAGAATCGAAAAGTAAATGGTGATGGCGATGGCTATGGCTATGGCTATAAGCCGTTGCTAATAGGAGATATAGTAATAAGCAAAATCATTCTTGATCTGTGTGGCGGAACTGGCACTTGGTCAAAACCATATCTTGAGGCGGGCTATGATGTTAGAAATATAACGCTTCCTATGTATGATGTTACTACTTACATCCCGCCTAAAGGTGTATATGGAATACTCTCAGCGCCGCCATGTCAGATGTTTAGTCAAGCTAGAAACGCACATAACAATAATCCAAAAGTTAAACCAAGAAACTTTATTGAGGGAATGAATCCAGTAAATGCCTGTATAAGAATAATATTTCAGTGTCAAGAGACTCTTGTTTTTTGGGCTTTAGAGAATCCAGTAGGATTACTCTCCAAATTTCTTGGAAAACCCGTATATACTTTTGAACCCTGGTGGTTTGATGGTGATGAAAATTGGTCAAAGAGAACTGCATTATGGGGAAAATTCAATGTTCCGCAGCGAGTGTATCTTAATTATGAAGATCGTCCAGATGCTTATAATGTTTATATCAGAGCGAAGAAAAGATATTCGCTGCGTAAAAGCAAAATTCCATCAATACAGGATATTACTTGCGGCGGGCATAAAGTACAAAATGAAATAAGATCAATAACACCGTCAGGGTTTGCAAGAGCATTTTATGAAAGCAATAGATGATATGAGGTATGGCATGAAAAATATCAACGTTAGAAAAGAGGTGTGCATATGATTAGGAATCTTTTACGAGGCACTGCGTGATCTGCATAAATTTTCTTGGCGTGTTGTGAATGGCAAACCTTCCAATTTAGGCTTATTATTAACCGCAGGTGATGTACATAGAGAATATGAAAAGATAAGACCTGAGACTGAGCCACAGATGACTCCAAAAGAAATAGTTAATATGGCACTAGAGAATGTCAAAAAGGAAGATAGAATGAGAACTGAATATATAGAAAGGAACTCGATATGGTGGGTGAGTCAAAAGATATGATGATAGAAGATGTAGAAGCCCCCGAAAAGTGTATGAAGGACCTTCTTGAAGGATTCATGGCAGGAATCGAGGACGCAAGGAGGAAAGATCCCGAATATCAAAAGCTTTTCGCGATAGCAAGTGACTATGGATACTTGTTGAGCGAAGTTTGCCACAAGATGATGAATGTTATTCTCGATGCCTGTCAGGTGCTAAAGGATAAAGATGGAATAAAGATAAATAATGACGTTTTTGCGTTCTTTCTTTCGCTGCCATTATTGGCATTTATCACCAAGAGGCTAATAAAGAATGAGGAGGGATTTTCGTGTTGTGTTGATAAGACTTATTATTTGCTATCAGCAACGCTGAAGGAAGTGATAGCGAAAGTCGGAGAGAAGGATGCCTGGTGATCGCTTATAATCTTATTAAAGAGACAAAGGAGGTTTAATCTATGTCAAGAATAGACATTAGAAAAGTCAAAAAGCATTTAGTGACGACTGACTCTTGTCGCCAAAATGTTTGACAGAATCGGAAAATTAGCTGATTGAGAGGAGAAAAGTTGGATAAATATGAATTAGCTTTTTATAAAATCGGCGCTGCGTTGCTTGATCTCGAAGATGTTGCAGATGAAGATTTGATGCGATTAATAAAACTATGTATGGATAGACTACGGTATAGAGGGAATAATCTGAATATTGATGCAAAAGTAAGTGAGTCACATGATCTATTTTTGGTACTTCAACATTCCCTGCTGGATTTACGTGCGGGTTGTTGTCAGGAGGATTTACTTGTTTTCAATGCAGAAAGTTACGTGTTATATGCAGGATTTTTCGGTGAATTAAAACTAAGATTGGCAAGTGAAGCCATGATGGATAAAGAAAGAGCTGAGCATAGAAAAGGTTTTACCGACAATCTTATGAGGAACAGATTTGATCTGTTCGATAATAAGGTGAAAAAAAATGTATAACGCATTCGGCAAATGCAAGAATTTTAATTCTGTAGCAATTTATGGCAGAGCAGATTGTAGGAATTGCTCACACCAGAATCCATCGGGAACAAATGAATTTAAGGTCGGGGATTGGTGCAAAAACTATTCTACATATGCCAGAAAAAAACAACGGACTGAACTGATAACAGCGAAACCTAAACTAATTATCAAAAAAGATTTTAATGCGAGGAGAATATGATTAAAATTAGTATTCCATTAAATTGGAATCTATCTAAGAATCGAGCTAGAAAGATATCTACTAAAAATGGCCAAATACGTAGTTATAAAACTGACGAACATATAAAATGTCAGGATGAGGTTGAGTTCCTGGTTAAAGCGGAAATAAACCGGGTAAACTGGAGGCCAGAGCGAAAAAAGTTATGGCTCATGGTAAAAGTCTTTAAGAAAGATCATAATGGGGATAGTTCCAATATGCTTAATCCGATTGAAGATGCAGTAAAAAAAGCTATCCAATTAGATGATTGTTGGAATTCCACTATTACCGATTGGGAATTATGCGATGTGACCGATCAACGAGTTGAGATATATATCTCTCAAGTCTTTAGTGATATTCTTACAATACTTAAATACGTCTAATTATGAACGATAACAAAATGATTGATAATATCGAACCTAGCTTAATTATATCTAAAATGGATATGGTAGAAGCAAAATTATCTGGATGTGTTGAAATAGCGGAAAATCTTAAAGGAAAAATTAATATTCTCCTAATTCCAGAGACTCAATCCTCAGAGGAAAGAAAAATACACGCTGATGCAATCCAGCGGGGTGAACACTCTGAATTATATTATGCTCTCGATAAGCATTCTGAGCGTCTAGTCGAGCTTCAATGCATTTTAAGTAGAATGCTAGAACGAATTGAAAACTAATCTGCATTTGATCAGTTTGAATATGATCAAACACAGTTTGAAACTGTTCAAATACTGAGTTTCATCAATTAACCAATAGCCTTAAAAAATATAATAAGACTATTGGTTATTTCAATTTTTTCAATTCTCAATCTCTTTATCATAATCATCATATTTTTCCAAACCTTTTAATGCAGGATCACCCGCCCATTTACGTACGTAATCAGGTACCCACTGCCCAGCCCATTTCTCTACCTTTGGACTGCTTACACCAACAATATTTCCACCCTTGCCCGAAAGGATTAACTTCTTTACTGTATCGCCTGTTCCAGGAGTTATTTCCCCATTAAAAAAAGCAGTTGCTGATGTTATTCGATTATAATTATCCCATAACATACTAGAATTACGCTCTTTACCAGCATTGATATTACCTGACCACTGATCACTCGATACCGCATATATCTTTGTCGGTATACCAAGTTGCTTACAAGCTCTTTCCACCAGCGAGTCTGCGCCCTTAGCACCACCATGCACTACATACGCAATGCCACCAATTTGATGATAGCCAACCCAATTCTCCAGCAGATCTAATACCTTTGCATAATTAGCGTCACTGTCAAACCCACGACTGCCTGTTACCATCATTACAGCCCCATACTGATCATTTAAATGAACATTGCCCGTACCACCACCAACAACACTATCATACTTATTTGCATGATAGTCTTTATCTTTATATGAACTACCATTCCATAACCCATTAGCCGATTTTAGCATCTCGGCTAATCGTAACCTTGTCGCCTCTTGCTTCTCTCTCGCTGCCTTTTCTTCCGGTGTCTCACTAGCCGTTATTTCCTCGCCAATTCCTCTGACAATTCTTGATATTAAGCCACTAACTTGCTTCTTCGGCGCTAGATTATCAATTCCACTTGGTGTAATTGACAAATTATATGTTTCACTACCAACATCATCTATTGCCACCACATTATCTATTTCAACAGACATACCCTGTTTACCCCCACCACTCTTGCCACCCTTGCTCACTACTCCACGTTCCGCACACTTTCGACTTGCCATATGTCCTCCTTCCCCCACCTAAAATTCTATGGGCGGAATAACTTTCGATTCTTTTTTACCTCTCTTTCAATCTGAATACCCCTAGCTTCAGCTATGGGGATGAAAGATTGCTGTGTTGTTCCTCAACACAACTATTCCTTGCATTTTCACTACTTTTGTGCTATAATTATATATGTCGCTATTTATAGACGACATTCGCTCTTTCGACAATTGGTATAAGGTTTCAGCACGTCATTGGGTGCTGTGCAAAATCAATTCCAAAAATAGTCTAGTGCTTTCTGTGTTTGCTTTAGCAGGGGTAAAATCCGCATTGCATTTCAACTAGACCTAAAGAACCGAAACACAGAACCTGTCCTCGTGAAAACGGGGATTCGAGTTGGGGCATCAACTCTTGCAGTAGATAACATAAGACCAACTTAATGGCTGTTATCGTTGATCGCAGAATCCCCTGCCTTTAGGCATGGGGAGTGTGTCAACAAGTAATGCCTCATATTCCTTTAATATCGCATCATCTTCATACTATTGGCTCCGCCAACTTTAGCTAAAAACCCTTTCCGTATTCCTGTTACTTTACCACAACGACTCATCTCGACCCCCACCTAAAATTGTATATCTTGATAACTGTATTCGTAAACTTTTTACTCTATTCGATTTGTATACGAAAATTTTATATACGGAGATATATACATATAGCATCTCAAAATCATTTTGTAGTTTTTACAAACTTAAAATATAAAACATAAACTATTTCAAAAAGAAAACTAAACCGTCCCAACATGAACAATCACTTAACAAGACCATCATTACCCTGAGAGTTGAACTGCCTAAGCACATCAATGAATGTCCGATACTTAAACCTACTATCCCTACAACCTGACCTAAAGACTTGAGCCGAACCAGCCATCATCATTGATGGTGTTACATAGTTCTCAATCTCATACGATAGATTACACTTGTTGACATCGAATCCTTCAAGCCCTTCAGTACCACAACAAGTAATAGAGTCTGATAGCGACTCCAGGTTACACTCATTAGTCAAGAACACCAAGTCATTAGCATGGCAACACTCACGGATAACCTTTAGTGGTTGCTCTAAAGACTGTGATGGATAAGTATACGAGTCACCAACTCGTTCGGTCACGCTGCCGACAGGACGACGTAATGATACACCACCAACTAGAAGGGCGTATACACCACTTGATCTATATGCGGGTATCATACCTATCAATTCGTCTAGCGATTCCACCACGAAAGGCTGAGACCGTACCACGAGCCTTTTAGCATATTGTGCCAGATGATAAAGCATGGCAAATCGATTACGATAAGATGGTGCATTAGATTCATACTCTAATGAAAATGATTTAGAAGTCATACTAATTTGAACAACGACATTACAGTTGGCAATCAGGCCAAGATAATCATCATCCATAATCAGAGTTGATTTAGTTGTTAAGACAAATGGATAGCCTGTCTCTGCAAACGTGTACAAAACTTTGTATGACCGCCTAGTAATCTTATCACAAAAGGGCAATGGATCGGACAGTACACCCCAATGCAATGGAATCTTCCAATCACACCAATTTGTATCGGCATTGCGTTTACCTTTAGTCCACTGTTCCAATGATTTGAATGATTCAAACGGTCTGAAGTTATTTCTACCATGTATCTTTTCAGAACAGTAGCCGCATTGAAAAGGACACGATCCTCTATAAGAATCAAACCTGATCGGCAAATTGCAATGTAAGACAGCAGCAGAACTATAAGGCATTATTTCAATTCCTTAATCTTGGTTTATACTAATTCAAATCCTAACAAATCTATGTGCAGAAACAACCATAAAAAAACCAGCACATAGTAACAACGGATTGTGCATAAGTTTGCAACATTAATCAGCGTTAAATAAGCAGAATTGATTGGCAGATTGTACACATTATAATCTAACTAAATCTAGTTTTTTTGCCCAATCGAATTCTTAAATCTTCGATCCAAATAATGTTCTGATCCCACTCCCAACACCATCAAAATAGATCAAAAGATCAATGGGTACTTTATGCTCCATCATTGTATAGACCAAAGCAGTAGAATCTTTACCACCAGAAAAAGATACGATGTTCACAGTACTCCGCCTTTCAGTACATTATATCACATCAAAAGATTATGTCAACAATTAAGTAAATATGATATGTGAATAAGGGAATGTGCTGACGCACAGAGAGCGCACAATAGGAAATTGTGCTTGGATGAAAAAAGTCGGCGTACAGATCGCTAGGACAATCGATTAAACTCTATATAAGATCAACTAGCCTTTTTGTCACTGTCTTGCTTTATAAACCAACCATGAACAAAACGACTATCCTGTCGATTCAAATCCGTGAACAAATCAGGTTCATCGAGCCCTTTTTCTTGTTTACTACGTCCACACCTGGACTTACAATTCAATTTCATCTCTATTTCACTGATACGAAACTTGGCAAACTTAATGCCAACGATACAGGACTTGCATTTCTCAACGGTTAGATCAAACATTAGAGTACTCCTTATATGTGATTAAGGGTTGTTGAGCATAAGCGTCACATATCGGAGATTATCCATCACTTATACCCAACAGCACAAAGTTGCAATACATCAGCCCATGACTTCTGATGTGTCATTATAATTATAGCAAATCTACACCCAAAAGCAAGAGAAAAAGCTCAACGCTCACTGCTTCAAAGGTGCAGTTCGCTTTTTTCGCTGCCGACCTTACCGTCCACTTCAATGTATCCAGCGTCCCCCCCTCAACCATCCCCTTTCCCCTTTGGCGCCCTGCCCAAAGGTCAGGGCTTCCTCGCTCCGCTTCGGCATCGGGGAAAGGGGAATACATTTTATAGTTGCTTAATGGTTCTCACCCAAAATACATTCCTCAGTATGCCCCCAAGTGACTAACTTACCATCCACTTCAATGTGCCCCCAAGTGACTACCTTACCGTCCACTTCAATATGCCCCCAAGTGACTACCTTACCGTCCACTTCAATATGCCCCCAAGTGACTACCTTACCGTTTCTCCGTATGCACTCCGCTACCACCTTACCTTTTACTTTTACGGTATGTCATTCTTATTCCGATCCCCTGATTTCTCTAACCATTTAGGTGTCGAGAAATCAACCATATCAAAAAATCTCAATTTCTTAACGTGCCACCATCTGCCGAGATCGGCATATTCTTGGCACTAAAATTGAGACATTTTGATATGAGAGACTTGAAGGCATGAGAAATTTAGGATCGGATTTCAGAAGAGAATTTGCTGCGCAAAGGAATATTTTTTTAAGATCAAAAAAATAGACTTATAGTAAGTTTGACTTTGTCAGTTCACAAAGTCAAATAAAAGAACTGATGCACTCCGTCGGGAAGACTGCGTGCATGTTAATTTTGATAAAGATATCTTTATTTGATAAAGGTTTCTTGATCTGAGTTCATCCGAAGGAAGAAATCCAAGCTATCGCTGGGCCGAAAAAAAAAAGAAAAAGTCTATCTCAATTCAAATGTTTTTTTCTTTTGGGGGAAAAGAGGCTTGTATCAAAATGGAACGCCAATACGGAGACGTCAAGAATCGTGCCAAATAATACGTTCCATAATGCTACATGACAGAAATCGGACAGTCCAAAATGAGAAAATCGTGTAGACGTAATGTTCATGCGGGTCTAGGTGGTATCAGAAATCTGATACTCAATTCTAAAAAACTGACACTAGATAGACCACTGTTAGAAACTACTTTAACCCATTCAGGGCGTGTATCAAAATAAGAATTTGTCTTTATATGGAACAGGGCGTAAACCCTTTATTCATGCAGGTCTATGGAATTTGGAGTTAAAAATTGTTTAGTTATGGAACAAAAATGGGTGTTTCCGCTGGTCGAATATGCTCTTTGTGCTAGTCAAGCTTGTAGACGCAGTCATAATGCGGTTTTACAGGTTTGGCACAAGACTTGCAATGGTAATAGGTAATTGAATAGAGAATTGATAAAGAAAATGCAAATAATTAAGAAGGAGACAAAAAAAATGAAAAAAAAAGATGACTTAAATTACGAAGAGGCATGGAATCAACTGATCAAAAAAGTGAAAAAGGAAGAAGATCGCAGCCTGCTAGCGATAGTATTTGAGATAGCAGAATACGGACGTACTGTCCGTGAGATACCAGGAAAGTTTCAAATAAAAAAAACGGAGGGGGAATAAAGTCATGGCTATAAGTTGTGAGTTCGAGGCGTTACTCAGAGAGGATGATTGGATAACTATCAAGTTTCCTTGCATCAAAGAGATACGGACAACTGCTGAGATTGCAGAGGGTCTCGGAGTAGCGTTATTACAACTGGCAGAAGATGTCCAGATACGCAGATCAATTGCAAAGTTTGAAGAGTCTTTGATTTATGAACTTGAGTCTGATGTTAGTTTTTCTGGTGGGTTTCCTATTAATACTTGTGGGGAGGCGTTTTAAGATGGCATCTTTTTGGCATGTTTACAGTTTCATTTTTTACAGTTCATGTGGTAGTTGGGCTAATCAAAATCTTTTACAGTACTTTCTAGCACTGCTGGATGATTACAATTATACGTATTACAAAAAAGCAGAACTGATTGTAAAGTTGGTTGAGTCCTTTGAAGCAGAATAACGAAGATTGGTTGGAATGGCTAGAGACTGAAATTGCATTTACGGTTTTTTGGAAATGCATCCAGCCGGATGAATACGAAAAAGAAGATGAGGTGGTAAAATATCGGCAAAGCTGGAAATGGGTCAAAGATTTTCTGGTGTTTATGGGGTCTTTTATTTAGTGTGTTTAGTTTCACTTCTCTCGCTATGTGGGGTATAGAGGAGGGAACACAGACATTAGGATTTGCTTTATATCAATTAAGTAAATCCGATTTGGAAAAGGATGTGATAAATAGAAAAGTTGAAAAAGCAGATCAATTGTATCAGGCACTTGATCATGCCGCAGTCATCCTGATGACGGTTAATCCGATTCTAAAAATGTGGGTTTTGCCATATATGAATGTGGCAAAATTCCAATTTCAACTTTACGAGGAGACATTAAAAAAATGAATAAAAAAGGGATTGTAGGTCTGTGTGTCTTGATTGTGGCTATTATAGGTCTCATCTTCTCTGGTAGAGGTGTTGTAAGTGATATCGATATGCAGACATCGCTTTCAAAACTTTCTGATGTAGTGGATTCTCAACAGAAAGCAATCGCTGATTTGACTGCTAGGATAGTTAAGCTTGAGTCAAATCCTGTTAAGACTATTCAGAGTCAGGTAACATCCTTACCAAAGTTGTCAACTGCGACTGTTGGGATTGCAAAAACTAACCAGAAGTTTGAGGCTACTTCCGGGCAGAAAGTCTATCTCAATGCTGCCGGGGATAAGTTCCACTTCTGGGATGGTTGTACTTGGTATGGGTATGGGACTGAGACAACGGTTGAGCAAGCGGTGTCCTGTGGTGCTAGAACTTGCATGTTGTGTGAAATGCACAAAGTCATCAAACAGAAATAGTGTTCCTCCAAACAATAATCCCTAGCCGTACGGGGTGAAGTACGGCAGGTTGTTATGTCTATCGAAGTAAGAAAAGCTTTGCAGTTATTAGAGAGGGCAAGGGTTCAGCGTTTATTCAGAAAAAGACAACAAACCAATGGTTGGATTCCAGATGATGAACCTGATCCGCAAGATACAGTTTACCGAGAACAGATTGGCATCGACGAAGTTGGAATGCCAATCTATAAATACATAAAGGATGAGAACGGATTATGAAAATATGTGTCAAATGCGGCGAGTCCCGACCGGAGAAACTGATCAAGATCGGAAAAAAGTATTATTGCAAAACATGCATAGCATTTTTCGCTATGATGGGAAGGACACTAAAATGAACGAATGGAACCGACTGTTACTTGGTGTCATTGGTTTCATGTTAATATTTGCTTTATGTCTTTTACTACTGGGATGCGACTCGGAGTCTAGTCCAGTGGTGGGGGATTCTCCGATGCTTGCTCCTGGCATTCCTCCCTTGTCGAGTACTGCGGTCTACTCTATGTGGGGTTCTACGACGTACCATAGGAATACCTGTAGATTTATAATTACGAGCAAGAAGCCGAATGCTTGGTTGTTCAGTTTCAAAGTAGAAAAAGCCTCAGAGATGGGACTTAAACCTTGCTCCAACTGCTTCAAAGCACAAAAAATTGGAGATACTTAATCAATTAGGCATGGGGGAATATGTCAAAGTAAGACGATAATCAATCTCGATAATGAGAAGTAGGTTGTCGTCTTTTTTTTGTACCATTTGTGCTCCATTTTGAGACAGCGTATCATCATGTGTCTCATTCTGGAACATCAAAAAATTTTCATCAATCCTCAAGATCGAGGATTGTTTTTCCATGCCTCTCATCAAGTCAGGAAGCCTTGATACCGATTTGAAGAGCGCAGGAAGCGTGTGCAGGAAGCACAAGAGAGCGATTGTAGCAACCAATCGAAATCGGTTAGCATGTTTTACGATTATCGCTAAGTCTTAACCTTCACAGTAAGATAACCATGACCGAACAAAAAGTCTACGTGAATAGGGATATGCCGTCACAAATCCAAGATCGGTTTGTGATCGGCATAATTCACTACGACTTTCTTGTTCTCACACTTAAGGTAAAAATCTTTATTAGGATCGGATAATGTTTTGGCAATCTACTCAAATTCTTAACCAAAAGTCAAACTACAGTAACTCGTCACTACGTGCCGAATCGCTTTTTTCCCTTCTTGAAGCCTAACCCCCCGCAGAAATACCACCCACCAAATCATCTGCCCATACCACAACATACTAATGACGCTGCACCAAAATACCGCACACACAAAAAAATAGCCGACAAAATATGCTTACACAAGCAGATATAAGGTGAACGGGAAGCCTTATTTTTTTTTACATTCCATGCTTACCAACATTATTTTTTTAACAGACAGATACACAGGTCGGTATCTATCGGACACTGACTCTAACTGTATGTTCGTAACACGGTTCTTTACCCGCATGAATGCTGGTGTCCCCCCCTGACTGAAACATGATGGGAAAAGCTAGAGTACTCTAACGGTAAGCGTTTCGCTTCTTCACACACAGCGTTCGGCAAGCAGACAGTTGCCCTGTGTTTTTCGACTACAGCGATTGTGTTCTTAGGCGATGCTGATTTTTTTACGTATACAACGATCACTGTAGACAACCCGATGAATAATACACATTTCATGTTTACCGACACTCTTTTTTTCTAACAGATAGTTTGGCAAGGGGGGACACTAAACACCTATTGCTCTTCAAGTATTTGGTCTTGGTTTCTTAAATGCAGTTAATGAGACCCAGTATTGGAACAGTATTTGATGAAACTCAGTTAATTGATCAAACATCAGTTTGAAACTGATCAAATTCTGAACAAAATGGCTCGATTAAATCATTTTTTCAATTATACCCTTAATTTTATTCGCTGTCATTGCAGCTTCATTCTCATTCTTGCAAATCCGAACCTTTATCTGGATAGTAGTCTTTTCTCCGTTCCTGTCAAAAGCTTTGTTCCGAATCCATTTGAACTCCTCAATAAACAATCCCCTCATCGCATACGAATTAAGAATGTTATCTGCCTCCAGAAGCCTTTGCTCTGGTTTGTAATTTATCAGTGGCGCAATCGCCGTTGCTGATGGCAGGCCATCCCTCCTTATTGGGATTACTACACTACCATCGGGCTGTAGAACAAAGTCATTTATGTCATTCATAACTTCATACATCCTTTCATTAAAGAAATATATCATTAATCGAAAATTAGTTTTTGGAGTGCAATTCATCTGTTACCCATTGTTTAGTATTTGAATTCCTAATGCTAGTGTGCTATAATAGTATCAGATAGAATTCAAAAACTTATGTATGGTGACTTGGTAGGGATAGCGAAAGCAACTCCGATGTGAGAATCAAGTTACCATACATGCCTTATCTCACAAAGGAGAAGTAGTGGAAACCGAAAAACGTATTATAACCCGTTTCTGCGATATGACACTTATCGAAAGATATATCTTCACTGAACTACTGCGAATAGAAAATCACCAGACACACGAATTTTTTTACAAGCAATCCACAATAGCAAAACATTTATGCCTATCTCTATCTACAGTGGCTAGGGCATTCAAGGTATTTATTGATAATGGTCTAATTGAAGTCTATAAAAGACGTAGGTACTCAAATATCTACGTGATACTTAGACGATTCGACGAGGGGTGTAAAGATGATTGAATATATAAAAACTATTGCAAATAAACAATCTATGCTATTTATCTATAACCCACAAAAACTATCTGAAAAACTACGTTTACCAATATGGGAAATAGAACATAGATTTAACATTTTGATAGATAATAATATCGTTCAAACGCACAGCATGAAAGGGTTTAGAAACGTATACAAAATCTTGGCATAATTCTTGTATGTAAATTCGAGATATGTCTGTACACTGACATACCTGATATGTCTGTACACTGACATACCTCAAACACGCCAAAACACCATCTAAACTATTGCTATTAAAGCGTCTACACGATTGCAAAAAACTCCTATCTATGTACTAACGCACTAATCATAAGGTTGTGCTGCGCACTATTTAGAAATATAGTGACAATACTTTCCATACTGCCAACAACCAAGTCTACCAATCCTTAATCGTCCAATCTAAAATTGGGACATCGAGCTCTAACTGATTTACTGGTCCACCATACATTTCGGCAATTTTTAATGCTAGCGTTGCTACCTGTATCGCTTCTTTTTTTACTCCGTTTTTTACTTCGTTTTTTGTACGCTGAGTAAGGTTTATAATATCCGAAGTTCCATTTAGATTCTGACGAGAATCTTGATAAAATTGTAACTCTAATATCGCTTTTGACAACTCACCGTATTCTTCCGCTAAAATAAGATGCCACTCAGCTAAACTGTGGTCTTGAATACCCCACTTTTTAATTTGAGATCGGCTTTCACTTAGGACTAAATCGAATAATCCGTTTGTTTTTAATGCCAAGTCTTTCATTTTATTCCTCCAACGTAGCACGAAATCCCAAAAAGTGCTGCGATTGTTTGTTACTCTATAAGAAACTCAGATAGATACATGATTCTACATAGTTTACGGATAGGTGCTTGAGTTATTCTCTACCAATATAGAGTTATTACTTAAATTAATAAAATAGATACCATCCAAATAGAAACACTCTTCCGACAGCATGACTAACTAGACCGATATATGATCAATTACAAATTGAATTTGTTCAAATGTTGCAATTCCGGTTAAGCAAATACACAAATAGACAATACTCTTACTAATAGAGCGAAAAATTCTCATTACATCACCTTCTTTTGATTGATCCACTGCCGAGATAATCTTGACAATATGCGATTTAAATAGATAAAAAGTATAAGAATAACGTGAAGTTGAAAAGGCATTAACCTGCTTTCATTTTCAATTTTAACTCTAGCATTTGATTTGTTGTAAAGAATAATCTAACCGTATTTTTATTTTTACAGATATGAGTTATGTCCTCACAATCAAAAATAACACACTGTGGCTCAACTCTTATTGTAACATTTTCAAAATCGTGGAAATTAATATCCAACGTGTTATTCTCTACAAATTCGATTAGTTTTTTACCATTTACCATTTATTTTTGTATTTCCTTTCCAATAGATAGATAGATTTATCTTCCTTATTATCCATCGACCTAAAAGCTCTTTTGTATTCTTTAACGATACAAATAGGTTTTCGGTCTAATACAATACAATCTAATGTCTCAAACAAAGCCCATGCTTCCTCTTTAGACATATCAGCTATCATTCTTTCGTTTTCTATATTCCAAGAAATTGTCATTTTATTTTCCCCATTTCAGGCAGATATTGCTTTAACCATTTGCCTTTGTATTCTGTAATGTCAAACCGACCGCCCAGGGAGCCCCTGAATTTTGTGGTATAAACATAAACGCACTGAATTTCTATGTTACAAAAATCCTTTATCCAGTACCACCCGTTGGGTTCGGGCTTATCAACCCATTTAGGCTTATATGAATTGATAATTTTAATTGCCTCATCCAATCCCATATTATATGCATGCCGAATTTGATCAGTTTCAAACTGATGTTTGATCATAACACAATCTATATCAGCCTCATATTCTTTTTGGATATTCTCAATCATTTCTTTGAACATAACTTTCCTTTCAACTGTCATTTTTAACAGAATTTGATCATAACTAAATCATTAAGGTCTCTCTCTTTTATTAACAATTCTGATAATATCTAGAAGTAGTTTGTTATCTTGCTTGAGCTTTTGAATGTGTCTTAAACTTTCGCCATACGACTTGGCTATACTGAAGGCTTTTCGCTTCCAATCTTCCACAGTGTAGGAAGCTTCTTCTTCGTGTTGTTCGATCAAGGCTCTGATCCTACGATTTGCGTTTATCTCTTTACTTGTCATTATTTTTCCTCTCTTAGTAAATAGTTAAATCTATTCCATGGTCTAGCGATTCAAGTATTTGTTTGCAAAAATATCTAGTATTTGAATATGAGTCAAGATTGTAATTTTGCATTATCTCATCTACTTTTACTTCAAAGAAAACTGCTGAAATATAGTAACCTTTATTGTCAAGCCAATTAGAAATAAATTCTTTAATCTCTTGCTTTATTGCTCTTGTTAAAATTGCTTTTTTCATTTCTTTTCTCCATTTGATCAGTTTCAAACTGATGTTTGATCAATTATGTTAGATTTTTCTATCGTAGTTTTAATTCTTCGAGTACCAATTTTAGAGGTGACCACCAATTTATACGGTTGCAGGTTTTAGCAACGATACGATGGAATTGCTCAGGAGTTAGATGTTCAGAGGGTGATTTCCCATCTTCATAATTATCTACCAAGTAATCATCAATAGCTTCTTCAATATCCGCTTCGGACAGCCAGTATACCAAAGAATGCTGTTTAGAAACATCTAAAGAGATAGATATTGGTTCATTGTCATAACCGATAAGGAAAGTACGTTTACCAATAATTTTTGAGTTTTGGTTATTCATTTCATTTAGTTTTGACAGAATCATTTCGATACAATCATTCCATTCTTTTTCAAGGCTGAATTGAAATGACGAGTCAATATCCTTATTTTTCAAGGTAGTAATAAAAGTTGTTAAGGTATCAAATTCACTTTTATTCATATCTTCTTCCTCCTGTAATAAGTCTCAGTTCGTGGGTACCATCCTGCAACCAATGCCATATAAGATTCAGCAAGCCCATTAGATACGAGAATATCCAGCGTATCAAACCTTTCTAATAGAGCATAGGCTGATTGCCATTTCTCTGTTAGCTTATCATAAGCACGCTGTTGTGTCTGTGATAACTTTACCTCGATACCAAAAGTGTTTAGCATTTTTAATCCTCCTTGTATTCCCAAGCATGTGAATGGTTATTGATCAGTTTGAAACTGAGTTTCATCAAATACAGTGTTATTTAATGCAATATCCATGCCAAGATATTGACCAAATAAATACCGTATTTGAACAAATTCAATTTGTAATTGATCATAGTCCATTGAGTTTTCCAGCGGTGTCATAATGATATATTATAGTAATGTCAGAAATTCAACAGTCAATAATGAAAAAATTTTATGGATATAATCACAATGCGGGTTTAGGTGGTATCAGATTTCTGATACTCAATGACAGTTTTCTGACACTATCTTTGATCAGTTTGAATATGATCAAACACAGTTTGAATTTGATCAGTTTCAAACTGAGTTTGATCAATTTTAGCTATTAGCCTGCTCTCATTTGGGCATAAGAATTGCATTAAAATTTATTCGGAGTATCGATAAATAAAAAAAAGGAGGACAACCAATGAATTTACGAGCAATTGCTAAAAATGTTACACTTACACCAATTCTGTTTGATAGAGAATGGGTCTGGATGGTTGATGAATTCAGCGAAGACCCTGTTATGATTGGAAAAACAGAGATATTTCCAAATCTCAAGGCTGATACTATAAAGGAATTACTTGTTAAGAACTCACGAAGATCGGAAAAAACCGATAAAATCTGTGATAATATTCTTAGATCAATGCGGCCATTATCAATAATTATCTTGAATCCTATTGATGTAATAAACATATCAAAATCAATGGAGGAGAAATAAATGTACTATGCCAAAGATATTAGCTTAGTCTCATGCTCAAAGCTTATCGCAATGCGTCAGTGCAGTGCAAAACATAATTTCCAGTTTCTTGAGGATTATGAGGAAAGTTATAACCCCTCACAACTAAGAGGATTGGCTTTTCATTCTGCACTCGAGGCAAATTATCTTGGGAAGATAAAAACGAAAATGGATAATATCACTTTAATGTTTGATGTTTTTGATACTATATTTACCGAACTTTCTAAGTTTACAAAATTCCTCTCTGAAAGCCCCCAGGACGTAAAAAATAATGGTTATGAGTTACTCATGCTGTACTATCAGAAAGTAGCGCCACAAGTCCAACCACAGTATGTAGAATTGATATTTACCATCCCAATCGAAAGGTCAGAGTATCAATTCACCGGAAGAATTGATGTTATTACAGATAATGATATAATTCGTGATGCCAAGACCACTATGAAAAAGCCTAATACTTTACCAAGATTACAAATGACTGCGTATAATGAAGGCTTTAAATATCTTTTTCGGCGGCTTCCAGATAGAATATTCTTAGATTATGCTGTACTGAATAAACATCCATACTGTCTATCGTATGAGTTAGATATTGATGATTATGATAACAATTATCTCATGGAGTCTATAACTTGGTATATTAATTGCATTAAATCTGGGTTAGACATTCCCAATTACGGCCATTGGCTTTGTCGTAAGAGGTTCTGTAATGTGTTTCCGCAGTGTGAAGCTAAGTTTGGAAACCCTATTTTAGATTAAGGAGACTATTTTATGTCCGAAGAAAAGATAAATTATAATACTAATGGTAAGATTTACACTTTAATACCAAAAGTAATGTCTGAGATTGAAGCGGTTGGTAAAGACTTAAAAAACATAGCACAAAACTATAAGTTTCGTGGTATTGATCAGATTGCAAATGAGTTAAAGCCACGACTCGCTAGTAACGGTATATTCTTTACTCCCGAAGTACTTACTCATGAGATTACGAAGCGCCCAACTAAGGGTGGAGGAGAATTGATCTGTACTTTTCTTACTGTTAAATTTACATTCTATGCAAGCGATGGTTCAAATGTTACATGTATTACAGTTGGAGAAGGAGCGGATTCTGGTGATAAATCAGCTAACAAAGCGATGTCGGCTGCATGGAAATATGCAATGATACAAGTATTCTGTATCCCGACTTCTGATCCAAAGGATTCGGAGTTTGACTCACCAGATCAGCCAAATGTAAAGTTTAAAGAACCAGTTAAAAAGAAAGATACTACCCACATTCCGCAGAATTCTCCTGATGAAACGGAGTTGGAAAACATGAGTATAGATAATGATGCTCTTTTTTCCGAAAAGTTCGAGAAAGTAAAAAAGTCATACTTTGCGACACTAGCAGAGTGTGGCATTGTAACTGATGAAGATCGCCATAAATGGCAAAAAGAAACAATTGGAACAGAAAGCTCTAAGGATTGGACAATCCCTGATTACGAAAGAGCAATTGACATTCTTAAGTCGATAACCCAGATTGATAAAGATGTACTAACTGATAGTTTTAGAGAGTCTATTGATAAGTGTACTTCATATGCGGAGTTATCTGAGTGGGTTACGAACAATATTGATTTAATAAATGAATTACCTAAAAATGATAAGATTTCACTAATGGATTACTATCGTTCCGTGGTAAAGACTTATAGGTAAAGGAGGACCTTTTTGAAAAATATAATTGAAAAATACCGTAAATGGAAAAAGAGACATCCTGATGAAGGTTATCAAATTGACGAGATATACCAATTTATGACTGATGATTTGACTAATGGTGAAATCGTTGAAATATTCGAGTATTTAGATAATGAACTTACTTATCAAGATCATCAAAGGAAAATTCTAAATGCCCCGTAATGTTACCACATAGTATAAAAAAAAAGCCTCTGATATAGATTTGCATATACAAGGGGCTTTTTTACAGTTTTAAGATAACAAATTCTAATCTCTTGGAATATGCTTCCAAGTCTTTTCACTTTTAATTAATCCAATAGTTGATCCATGAACATCAAATTGTCGTGCTATTTTAGAAATGGATTCTATTTTAAGTAGTTGTATTATTTCAATTACTTGTTTTTCAGTAAGTACCGAAATACCAACTAATTCACCCTTTACTTGTCTCTGTTTCAATACTTTATCATTCATATTGTCTTGTTGTGAACCAAGAAATAAATGCGCGGGATTTACACATTTTTTATTATCACAAGTATGACAAATCTCATAATTTTCTGGAATTGAATCCATACCATAAATTAACATATAAGCAATTCTATGTGCACCAAAATTTACACCATTAACAGCAAATGCACCATATCCATTATCACCAAAAGTACTACCAGTCCATTTCCAACAGGAAAACAAATCATCAATATTTACTTTTGACCAAAATCGTTCTTGTATTGTTGTATAAATATTTGCACTACATTTACAAGAACAGAATTGTTTTCCTCTACCGACATAATCTTTTCCACATCGATCACATTTTCTTGAATATAAATCATAACGTTTTTTTGACATGATATTACCTCCGTAGTAATTCCGAATAGGTTAATGTCAGCGGACAATCGGAAGTTGTCTTTTCGTGATGCATTCACTAGCTGACACATATATTATAGCATAAAATGCTTATAAAAGCAATGACAATCATGCGGTGTAGTTAAAGCAGATTTTGCCAATACGTGCATAGGTAGAATTTCTACTTTCTAATTTGATATATAACTCGACAATATCATTGGCACTCCAACTACCTAATTGAGAACTGCTAAAAGATATATTTGACCACGTTGTATTCGTGTTATTGTCTGTGTTAGTTACAACAGTTCCATTACCAGATTTGTAGACGTAAACATCAACGTGGCAATCAGTAGATAACATGCTTCCTGTTCTATATTCAATCTGAATAGCATTTGATGATGCCCACGCACTAAAATCAATCGGCAGCGTGAATCTCAAAGCTAAATAGTAATCTTGCAGTGTGGCTTGACTTGATATACCTTCATAATAATGCCGTCCCACATAAGAAACAACATCAATGTCTGTGTTAATAGTTATGTTATTGTTTCCGCTAGGAGATGCGCCGCGAAGGCTTTTAGTCAGAACAGCACCACGATATTCAGGATGCAATTCTACCTTGCGCGCTGTTGAAGTTCCAAGTGAACCCCATGGTATCAACCCACCTTTTCCTGTACTGTGATCGTGTACTTTCAAACTTGCACCTGGTGCAGTATACCAAAGAGTTTCTCCGCCAATTTCTGCAATCATGTGTCGTATTGCTTGTAAAGCATCATCAATATTTGTGCTTTGTGCTGCCGCATGATCGACTCCGGGGTAGGCTTGTAAATCAGCCCTAGCTAAAACCAAATCAGCTGTAAGCGCATTGATATTATCAGTAATAGCTTTCATATTAGCAACATTTAACACCCATGCAGATGTAGGTTCTGTCAGTAATGATGACGCAGGATAAACAGCCAATTAATTCACTCCCTTTCAATATTTTAACTATTTTTTTTCTAAAGTAAAAATAGATATAGAACCATCTTTTATCATTGTTCGGATCCCAGTTATCTTATACCTACCTCTAATACCCATACTATCAGAATTTACAAAGACTTCATCATATAACTGTAATTGTTGAATTGCAGGTGCATGAATGCGGATTCTTTCATGCGAATTCTTATAAAACCGTATTATATCTTCACTAACAATCTTTGCATATTTCAATCCTTTTATATTATGTAGAGGATACTTATTAGTTTCGGTATGCCAAGTTCCATCATTATATGCGTAAATAGCAGAAGCACCCGTGGTTGTAATCTGTAAATAAACTGATCCGCTAGACACCAATGTAGTATCTATTATGCACCAATAATCAGTTGATGGTGAAATACTTAACGATGGTAAAATAGTAAAGTACTCAATAGCATAATCGCCTGATAAATCATTACATGGCTTATACACCGATGTTGCCAACAAAGTGCTTGGAACTCCAGCGCTGTTACTGTATATTTTAACACATAAATAGCCAACTGCCGATACTGACTTAAGTTTTAGGTGAATAGTGTCAATATATGATGCACTTGCATCTGAATTAAACAAGAATCCTTCCAGATCATTATTCAATAATTCACTATCATTACCAATACTAAAACTTGATACCACACCTGAATCAAAGGATGGTATCTGAATTAGTCGTAATCGCTCTCTAAATGAATCAATGCTTACCTGATCTTTTGCCGAGCTAAAGAAGCCGGGTTGATAGCCTATCTGTACTGAATTAATAATCTCAGTATTAGAAAACTTATAGATGTCTGTAATATTCGTATCATTCATGGTGTACGATATTGAATTAGAATATTCATGTTCCACGAATCTTAGGATTCCATCTTCATCAAAATATGCAATTGAGAATAGACTATCGCATATCTTTTCTATAATAGTCATCATACGAAGTCCAGTCCACGTAGGATTATAAAATTCCAATAAAGTTTCCGATGTCGAAGGAACTCCTGATATAAGATCGAAAAGACTGCAAAAATAATCCAAGATTGCTTTTGTCGTTTGGTTCACACCAACATTATCCACAAAGTTCTCAAAAAAGAACCCCATGTAATCACGACAATTAAGAATCACAACATTATTTGGCTGAGGGCTTACTAAGTATATAATACCAGAGAAGATTGGAATATTAAGATCATGGAAACCAGCGTATATTTTGATTCTGGCATTACTTGGGATATTACTTTTACCATCGCTGTAAAAGTACCTATTCTCATTGTTCATTACAATAGTTGCTACACCAATAGCAAGATTTCCGAACCCACGTAACGACTCTGCATTCCTATCAGTCTCAATAGACTTAACATAGTCTGACACGTCAGAAAAACCCTCGATCCACGTGGTAAAACTAGGACTTCTTACACCTGATATTTGGTAGGACAGAAAATCTATTTGTTGTTGCGCAGTTAAAGTGCCAAATTGCATGGATTATTCCTTACTTTGATTGGCTCAATGTTCTAAGTGTAATTTCTACCCTTCTCGTAATATCCGAACTAGCTAAATGTACCCAATCTTCTGGTAATGTTGTTAATATGGTCTCAAAATATCTATTGTAAACCACTGATATGACGTCACCCGCTGACTGTCCTATCACAGTAATTGACCGTCTATCCGCTGCTACGGTATAATCTGTCGTTAGTGCTAGTACACTTCCAGTAGTCTTGTTCGTAACAGAAATTACTGCCCCCAGTGAATCAAGAATTGCCCTATGACTAAGTTCAATAACCTCATCTAAATCCTCATTTATTTCTACCTCTACGTAATATGCTCTTAATATTAATGCTGATGTGCCTTGCCTAGTATTGAGCGACCTTAACAATAATCTAACGTAATTATCAGCGGTATCTACAAACTTACTTGCAATCACGGGTTCTACTGTAGTATAAGTAAGATCGTTTATACCATCATTAGTTGTCCTAGTAAGTTCGACCCAGTTACTACCATCCCATGCGTAAAGTATGCAACCATCAATATTCTGTGCTGACGAATCATTACTTGATGCTACTACATTAACTCTGAACCTCTGTACATCATGATAATGGATTGCTGATAGTACTCTAAATTTGTGATAAAGGTAATAAGTCGCAGTTGGATTTGTAGTCTCAACATAAGTTGCATCTTCTGTAGATATTTCTGTATAATCTCCAGTAGCATATTCTGATGTTTGAAAATCTGTCTTTGCACTCGGTAAGGATGCTGAACTATCGGTGTTTGCTATGTGCGTTGATGATGGATTTGTAATTCCAGTATATTTGTAAAGATCACTATCATAAATTGTTTCTGATTCAGTCAGCGATGGTACATCCCCATCATCAAAAAAAAGCATCTCATTCTCATAATATACTTTACGCAGAGCCTCATATTGCGATTCCGAAAAGTAATGCCATCCTAAATGAAAATCGTAATGAATAGAATTAAGATCGAATACCCTGCGCCCTGACAGTGTTTGATGAAGTAATCCACTTTTCTCAGGGATTCTCCGATATGTGTCTGGATTGGTAAGCAGAACGTTTCCATTTAATGAAACGTTATCAATATAGTACGGTGATGAATGTACTGCATTACTTTGTAGTAGTTTAACCCTGAGTGTTGTACAACTATCAGGTATCGTTATATTAACTTCATAACTCGACCATACAGAACTTGTAAGGCTAGCAACCTCAATATTTGCAGTATTACTATAGTCATAAAGTATTAATTCTAGTGTACCTAACTCAATTTTATAAAGCATTGAAAACGAGTATTGAACACCAGGAGTAACAGTATAATCATAATATCCGCCCTCCAATTTGCCATCAATACTATCATCCAGATAATACCCACCAGCAAGGGTAAGAACATCAGCCAAATCAATAATAGTTCCTCTGATTTTCATAACCGAAGCACGTTCAGGATCAGAGGTATATCGGCTTACCTCAGTCTTTGCCTCTGTGGTTTCTGTAAATAGAGTACCATCAGTTGTGAAGGTATTCACATCAAATTCCTGAGGGCCTATTTTGGTGAGAATGAAATCTACCAATTTGCAATCCTCGTACTTTAAGACGAAGCAACAAGTCCCAAAGTCTCTAATGCAGCAATCACCAAGTTTAGTTGCGTAATGACACTTGCGGCGTCTGTAGCATTTGCAATATGCGCAGGTCGTGCTACTGGCGCAGTTCCGTAGAATCCAACATTCGATCCATCGTGATTCAGATTGCCATCTATCCTAATTTACTCTGCAATTCTTCAATCATTGACTTTTTATACCAAGTTTATCCATCTCATCTAAAATAGCCTGATGTCTTTCAATCTCGCTATTTCTATTGGCAACATAAACATCTCTTTCCACAATAATATTCCTTATTTGCTCCTCAAGGGACCACCGATTATATGTCACCCATGTTCTTACTTCAGGTTGCACTTCTTCAATTTTAATCGTATTTTCATCAATCTTTACTGTACCCATCTATTATCCCCCCTTCATTTGTAATTCCACAATCCTAGCTTGCAATCTAGCTATTTCATCATTTGAAGTGAGATTAATAAGATCGTCATCATTAGTATCATTAGTAAATATCCTACTAGATGATAAATGATGTACCCCGCCATCCTTAGGATCAATTACATCAATATTAGCTGTCCAAGATGTGCAAGTATCACCACCCACAGTATGCTCCCAACTGGACGTTACCTTTGTAATAGAACCTTCAAGAACATCTAACACCTTCAAGTTCTCTGATACATTATCACCTTTGCCGAACTTAACCTTCTTGCCAATCTCTTTTTTAATATCGTCAATCGTTTTTAATTCCATTATTTACCTCCATAAATTACTAATGAACTTTGAAGCTTCTTAATATCATACACATTTGCTTTCCCACATTCCAGACATGTGGAAATACCATCACCCATTCCTATATAATATCTACATTTATGATCTTCTGGTATATCCTTCTTATAAAATGTGATACCAGGGAAGAGTGTTTCTATTGTATTTAATACCATATTTCACCTCACTTTGTTATTATAACTCTTGATCCAAGAGTATCAACTTGATAATGGATACCTGCCGTCTGAATTAAACAGTCGCCCGCATAATCATCAGATACCGCCGCCACCCGATAAAGATTAAACATGAGCTGATCGCCTATCTTTAGATTAGTGCCGACAATAGCGGCGAAATCATTGCGATAACTCCGATACCGAGTATCAATAGCCACGTCAGGTGAATCTATCGTAGTTGCCGCCGCTAACGTAACCCCATCCCTTGCTATTGTATACGTGAGTCTCCATTGCACATTATCCGTTCCGCCACCTGGCGCAGCTATGCCCTGCCAATGAACATGAAATACTATGTCCGTTGCTTCCTTGTAGTCATGCTGTAACTCAAAACCACAGCTAACGTATTCATCTATGGCAAAGGCATAAGTATTGATAGTTGTATCAGTTCCATTTAGGTCTCGAAACGTATCTATCCCTGGATAACTTGACGCTGGCTTGCCTAGTAATATACCCGCTATGTTTTCGTCTTTATATACTGGAGTAGCTAACACCAAAGTCTTAGCCGCCCCTGTCGTAATAGTTAAATCAGTTGGAGTTGCAGTATCAGTCTTTATTTCTGGAACTAATACCTTGCCATCCACAAGCAAGTTATTATCACCAGGATCACTATCACCGCCAACGTGTAGTCCACCATTGATCGCAAGTTTAGCTGATGGTGCTGTCGTCCCGATGCCGACGTTGCCGCCATTTAATATTGTCAACCTTTCCACCGATGTATCACCACCATCTGGTGTTGTACCAAATATCAATCTGCCAGGCATATCATTTGCCCCAGGTGTCCCATCCACATAACTCCAGATTGTAGCAGCGTTCGTGAAGTTAGTGCCATCATAACCTTGAAATGAGCAAAACCCCACAAGGTCATTATTCGCAACTATAGTCGGACTTGCTTGAGTTCCTCTTGCTTTTCTAAACCTGCCAAGTCCAGCAGATTCAGATGTATAATAAGATGTCATTCTAAATTCAGCGTTGCCCTGGTCTTTCGCTACTTCTAACTGACTGCTCGGCCCCGTCGTCCCAATGCCGACACTACCCCCATCTTTGACAAATATCCCAGCGCCGCCATCTTCATACAGAGCAAGACCATCAGCATCCCTAGCCCTTATCTTATCCGTTTGGATCATTCTGCCATTGCCAATATCCCAATCGGCAGATAATGCCCTTGCAGCATCCACACGCAGATATTGACTATGATCATCATCAGAGTTCCCACCAAGTCCGCCATGATCTATCTGAGAACCATCGCCACCGACATGATCGTGGCTATCGCCATTTGTAACACCCTTGCCAGACACAGCATAATCCGTGCTTGCAGTATAGGCAGCTGAACCAAGACCCAAAATAGTCTTTACCTCAGCAAGAGTTTTCTTTACGAATGTGAATGTTGAAGTACCAGCACCAACAAGAAAATCACTGACAGCAGTTGCTAATGAATGTTTAACGTATTGTGTATGATCGTCATCAGATAACCCACCGATTGAGCCATGATCTAAGTTTGATTGAGCAACGTCAACAGTCACGCCCGCACCGATTACCGAACCTGTTCCAGTGCCACCAATGCTTATCTTATTCGAGCCAGCGGTAAGATTACCTTTTGTGACAGTGGGTTCCAGAGCAGAAGAATGAACGCCATCCAGAAGGTCAGCATTAAGGTTTGTTACAACCGTAGTTGATACGACTTCTAAAGGCGCAGTCCCTACGGCTATGCTAGAGGCTATTTGTGCAGCAGTGATCTTGTACCCAGCCAACCAGTTAGCAGTCAGAGCAACTGAACCATTATGCTTTACTACGTCGTTATCATCAGCTTTTGTATCTATTAGCAGCTGAGTCTTTGAAGATATTGAAAGTTCACTTCCAAGCTTAGCAAAGTTACGTAGTCCTGCAATTTGTGCCATTTCCTCTAATTCTAGCATCAATGCCTGTTTATCTAATACACTTATATCAAGCATTACTCTTCACCTTTATTATATTCAATAGCAGTATTTGTTATCCATGCACCAAAAGCAGAAATAGCTGATAATGCCGAAGTAAGATGATTTCTTGTCTGTGCAAACGTTGTAATATAAACACCACCAACGGCAATGAGTGTTAAACCTAAACTTTTTAATATTTTATTCCTTGTTACAACATCAAAACTATTCTTTACCTGAATGTCTTTATTTTCATTCACTTCACTTCTCCACACTTATCTTGCAAATATTCTTATTTGAGTCCGCTAAAATCACAAACCTATAGTCCAGTAATGCAATCTCTTTTCTGGGAAACGGTATTGTAATGACAGGCAATACTACCTTAGGAGCGTATATTTCAAAAGCTTTTCCAGTATCAGTTTTTGTACCATGAAATAATAACTGTAAATCTCTTGGATGGCTATCCTGAGTAATTAGATATGATGTTGAAGATGTTACCCCATCGTTTAATACGTCACTACTCGAATTAGTGACGTTCCATAATTGGCTAATACTGGAAAATATAAACTGAATATTGGTAACGTAAATATTTCCATTAGCAATATGAAATTGTGAGTTATCCTTGAACCTATTGAGTCCTACATGCATCAACGACTCAAAATCAAGATATACTGATAATGAACCAGCAAAATTTGCTATTAGATGCTCTGGATGAACATGTACACGGGTTTCATCTGCATAGATATTTCCAATAGCGCCTGATGTAACAAATACACCAGGCTCAGAAAATAGAATTGAATATCGTGAGCTAATAACCCAGCTATTGGCTATCTGATCGTAACCAGTGTCACCTGATTCAATTTCTTCGATCACATGAACCAAACATGAAGCACTTGTAATATCAGAAGCATGATTGTCTAATAGTCCCTTAACTATCTCATATATATCCCAAGTATCCTTTTTTGATACTGCACTCCTCACCTCTAAGTTTAGAATCACTGATGTTACGCCTGATAGTGGCGATTGACGAACATTCCCTATATCAAAAACTATACTTGGTAAGACAGTAATTCTTTTCTTAAAAGTTGAAGATATATTCTCTTTATCTACACTCTGTAATAACGTTGAATCCGTTGATAATCTTGTATATATCGCTTCCAAAAGATTTAACAATTTTCTACCTCATTATATGCGTTCCAGACTTATCTCTTGATGTGATATCTTTGATCCAAGTTTTGATACGATAATAATAGATATTACCACATAATCTACTGAATTAATAGTTACAATATCACTGTTGGCAATAACTACATTTGCACTAATATACATAGAGTAACTATCAGTGGACTCTAATCCCGAATCATGTGGTACTTTGGTTTCAAGATCATATATTATTGAGCGACTGCGCTTCTCAAAGAAACATGGAATATTCGTTCCGATTGTTGTAGGGGTAGTAAAGGTTGGTTCCCCGATCGTATTTTCAGTAGTTATTAACGGTCTTTTGATAGTGGCAGAGGCATTATAGAATTTCAAGCGAATATCCTAGCCTTTCGATTAACAAAGAGATCAAGAATCTCATCTGCTTCTAAAACTCCTGTCAGAACCTCACGCCGATGAGATGCCGAATACGATCCCATGCTTTCTGAACCCGATATATAATGTGTATACTTGCTGTTATCCAATTCGTATTCCACTAAAATTATAGTAGCTCGCTTAATGCTTTCAGGTGCAACTGCATAGCCGCAAGTGCCAATAATTGTAATGTTATTCTCACCAAGAGGGAATAACACTGAGTCATTCCCTGAGAATATCGCAGTCAGCCCATTAATTAAAATCCCATCAGGATCAGGGTAAATGAATCGCCCATCAAATGTATATAGATCAGTTGAAATAGCAATACCATCTACTGTGATACTCGTGAGACTTAGAATATTCGACAGAAACGGCATCATCATACGGTTTTTCTGATTTCCATCTACTACCTGTGTAAAAGTATACTGATAGAACTTCTCATTCGTGACCTTCTCAATAACTTCCTCACATCTATCAATGAGAGCTTTTTCCTGCGCATCCGTTTCGGTTCCCAACCAATTGCTTATATCGGTATCTGCTATGATATTTCCTTGATAGCTCAATACTTATTCACTCCCTTGAAATATATTTCAATATTTTATTGCGTTTAATTCTACTTATTGCTCTATTATGTATGTCAAATTTAAGTGTATTATACCATAAATATTCTCAAATAGATATAGATAAAAAAAAACTTAGGACTTTTTCAAGCCCTAAGTCCAATTGAAATTATATGCCAATAACGCATAGTCTTAAATATTAATAACCAATATAAGTTATAATACAGTTAGCGTATTGGCAATGCTTAATTATTGTATGGTATAGCTGTCCAATCTATTGTAATATCTGCAAATTCTGTGCCATCTGGTTTTCGTACGAATATGGTAAACCCTGTAGTTGCTTTATCACCATAAACAACATTAGCAAGTCCATACTTGTATAGTTGGGACAGACTAATAGCATAGTTAGCGTCTGGAAGTGGTATTGTAAACGTAACAAAGATAGTACCATCTGAATCTGTGATACCAAAACCAGACTTAGTTTTTTGAACAATGGCTGTTTTGAGTATCCATTCAGGGATTTTTACAATATTCGTTGGTACCCATTGGCCATTTATACGATGATAGGTGTTACCATCAGATTCAAAAAATGTCCAACCATCTGGTTTATCGGGTTTGACATCCGATAATAATCCTATTGTGTATTTATCATAATCCTGCATATTATCACACTATTACCTATCTAGGGGCTAATTTGCAACTCAAAGAATGTGCCACCATTAGCACCTGTATTATCATCAATAATAAAACCAGCATGTTGTTGCATACCCTCTAAAGCATTTGCATAGTCATGTATTGCAAGTGATCCATCTTGGCGAAATACCACCTGTCTTGCACTATTTATTTTACCAACATCATCCGCTTGTGGTGCTAGCCATAACTTACCCCAAGTCATTAACCAGAAGTATTTCCCACTTGCACTAACATAAGTCATTGGCACTCCAGCAATTGAGTTTACAACATCTGCATTAAACGCAATACTAGCATACGGATTCGGCATGAGAAAAGCATAAGTTGATACAGTAACTTCTCTCGTAAGTGGACGATCAAGTGTAATTGTACATACAGCATTTTGTAATGAAGCATCATTGCCTACAATTACTCTATTCTGCACATTAGTATCAGCAGTGCCACCCCATTCCGAGTCTGAAATGAGCACGAGTCCACCAACAAGTTGATCTTTGGTAAAAGCCGCATGTGTACCAGTGGCAAACGTTATTGTAGTTGCACCTATCGCACTTGTAGCATTAAGAAGTTGCCAATCTATACCATCAGAAATCTTATACATAAACTTATTACCGCGTCCTGACCGACAAATTCCGCTTGATTTACTATACCTGTATACTCGACCATCTTTAGTAACTCGTCTC
>Ga0315288_10000591_pt1 | contig 45728 bp, 80 predicted proteins | sample YL17G11_20_MG_FD_203454 | JGI IMG/M metagenome (GOLD analysis project Ga0315288, IMG submission 203454) | Sediment microbial communities from Yellowstone Lake, YNP, Wyoming, USA - YL17G11_20 | ecosystem: Environmental > Aquatic > Freshwater > Lake > Sediment | place: USA: Wyoming | collected... | reverse complement strand
ATGGCAACTTGTGATCAGAACGAGCGTCTATGGTATCATTTTGAAGCTGGTCGTGAAATGTCATCATTCATGACTTACATAATCTCCAAAAAAGCAAAACTTGAGTCATCCGATCTTTCCGAACTGTATCACGCAGCAAAAGACTTGCGTGACATCTTCAGAAAAGTCGGAAAAGTAAATTTTGACAAGAAAGGTCGGTGTTAGTCATGGGAGTTCAAGAAAGATTGAACAGTTTATTTGTAAATGTATTCAAAGCCAAAGATATTTTAGAAAATCTCGGCAAAGACGTTAACAAAATCACATTAGAGCGCAACGAAGCGGTAGACATTTTAAAATCTTTATCAAAAAGGCATAGTTGGCAGTCTGATCTTGGTGATTGCATTTGCGAATCACATCTAAGAGCTAACGAATTTTTAAATAGAACGGAGTTAAAATGAATACTGCAATGATAACGTTTAGTGAAAAATCACCAATAAAGGGCACAGGAATATTTCACGGTTTCTACACTTGTGAGAGTGAGATATATGCTGCCATTGAAATTGCTGACGCTGTTGGCCCGCATAGAGTAGAGAGTGAATTATATAAAGAGGGATCAATTAGTAAACCTGCGTGGCAGAATAGAAAATATAATCGCGGGGCTGTTGTAATTTGTCCGGCTGAAGAAATTGTTTTTATGTATTCAGAGGATGGCAGGAGGGTTCAATGGCATCAAAATTAGAATACGTTTGGATTATTCTTTTATTATTAGCATTGTCATTTGGTCAACATTTGTATTTGTCTAAAAAACTCGCCAGTATTTATCAAAAGACTGATGATATTGAAAGATTTTTATTAGAAGGAACATGTGATTAACATAAAAGGATTTTATGGAAATGGGGAGGAGCTTTTTTAATATTTATATTGTGTTATATTTTTATAGAAGATTGGGAGTAGTTTATCAAATAATTAGAATTGGAGTTTAAAATGAAAAGTACATTAGGTAGTAGAGAAGCGGATGAATTTGCAATAAACGAATATCGCAAAGGAACATTGCTTCACGAAATCCAAAGCAAGTTATCATCTAGTGGTTTATGCGGAGGTTGCGACACTTCTCAAATAAGTGCAGTAGCTCACGCGGCGGGTTTGCCTCGCCGTTTAATTCGTAAATCAAGAAAGTTTCAGAAGCGCCTTGCCATGCAAAAGAGTCCAACAGTAGGAATGAACGAGGTTGAGGAATTAATTTCATCAAATTTGAGCAAGCATTTAAAGATGAAGTTGTTAAAAGATTTAGTGAAGGATTTATAATGAGTTTATCATTTGGCCGTCTTACAGAAATAGAGAAAGCTGCTACAGAGTGGTCTTTGAAGGAGTACGGGGCGAATAGTTCAGTTGAGTATGCGCGGGCATTTGAGATGGGAGCTATGTGGTCGGACTATCATGCTGATGGGGAGGTAATAACAATGCTTCAAGACAAGCATGACAAGTTATTAAAGGTGATAAAGGTTTTAGAGATTCCTTTAGTATCTCACCGTCGTCGTTGTTCAGTGATGGATTGTGATTTATGTAGGGCTGTCAATGATTTGGATTTAATTATGGGGAAGAAATAATGAAGCATGTTTTTGATTTAAAAATTCAGGCAAGAAAGCTTGCAATAGATATTGTTGAAGCTAATTTTCCAGAGAAACATTATGGTATGCATATTCTTGTTTATGAGGCGTGGGGGATGAGACATATTATGGAAAATTTAATTGAGATTGCTTTACAAGAAAGTGAGAAAATAAAAGATGAATTGGTTTAACGACATTCGTTTTTGGACTATTTTAAATGTTATTTTATCAATTCATGTTTTGCTTGAACAATATGTCTGGCACCCTCGCAGGGCCAAGAAATACAAAGCAGAGATGATTTCGGAGATGATGTTACAGATGGAAAAAGAAGGTCATGTTATTTACGTTCGTGACGATAAAACAGTTATGAAATCTAGCAGAGATATTGAGGTATAAAATGCAATTATCAGGTCGTCGGGTAAAGACAACACATAAGCGTCGTTTTAAAACAGGAGCATCAGGAACTAAATCTCATTCTAAGTTGCGAAAAGATTTAAAGCGCAAAAGAAGAAAGATTGCTAAAATGTCTCGCAGGAAAAATAGAAAATGAATCAGCTTGGAATTAAAGGTGTTTATAAATCAACAATTGCAATTTTACGAATACAGGAGTAGGAAATGAAAGAATTAAAATACGTCAAAAAGCGAGATTACAAATATTTAATTCGTAATTCTATTATTGAAGTTGAGCATTGGAGTGATGACGGAGAATTTGTCCGTTATCGCATTTTACCTAACGGGCCTGTTTTTGGTGAGTGGGCAAATTTTGGCGAGAAGTTGTTGGTTGTAGACTGTGATACTGTGCATGAGAATGTTGTAAACGGGTTTCCTCAGCTTTATGAGGAAGTTAGTGTTGGTGATTTATGATGAATTTAACATTTGAAGAAAAGAAAATTATTTTACAGTCTTTATATTTGAAGTTGGGCTATCACGCTCAAATGGAAGGACCATCACATATTAAATTGGCCAAGATATGTGAGAATCTTATTGCACAGATAGGGAGTGATCTTCGGGTACATGTTGAAAATCCAGATTTATATGAGGATAGCGTTGAAACATAATTGTTCCAAAAAGCCCAAGCATATTCCTTATGGCTCAAAGCGAACAAAAGGCTGGTGTATGGTTTGTGACGGTAACATGGTTCCAGATGAACCATCAAAGAAGAGAGAGCGACAAGAGGTTAAAATGAAAATTAAAAAGGAAATTTCAAATGGATAGGCGACACGATATTGAAAGGGCGGCATTAAAAATTATTGATACTTTACCTAACGCCACTTTGTTAAATTACATGATCAAAATTGGCGAATGGTGTGACGCAAATCCTATTGCATCAACATGTCAATGTGGCCGATGTAATTTGCTTCAAAATCGAATTTTAGAATTGGAAAACGAGATAGAGGAACTTAGTGAGGGGAATTATGAAAGTTAGAGAATTTTGGGTTAGACGTTCAACATTAAACGCAACAGACAAAGGACCGAAGGGGCATAAAGATTGTGATGATTTATTACATGTGCGCGAGGTTATCCCGATTGACTGGGAGAAGGTATGGTTATTAGCAGATTGTAAGTATGCACATGAGCAGTGCATAATTAAAGCATTAGTTGAAAAAGCATTAAAAGGAAAATTATGAATAAATATATTTTAATTCTACTATTTTTATCTGGTTGTGCTACTGAGCAAGGAGAAGTCCAGAAAGAAATTCCTGGCGATGTAGTTCCTAAGTCTATAATAATTCAAGATAAACCAGTTTGTTATGATCAAGATAATTTTCCAATAGAGTGTGCAAAGCCTAAAGTAAAGATAAAAAATAAGAGGAGACATAAATGATTTTTAACATAGAAACCAACACTATAGGAATTGTTTGTGCAATAATTTCTTTTATTTCAGTTTGTCTAACTTTTTTCCTATGGAAATTGTGTTCTACGGTTCTTGATGAATTGGAATCTAAGTTGTGGGAGTTGAAAGATGTTTATCAAAATATTGCGAATTTAAAGAAATGAATGGTGTTGAACGCATGAATGAAATTAAAAAGAGGCTATGGGTAATGGCTCCTAATACAGAAAAATATAGATGTGCGCGATATGTTGTCAGACCAATTCCTGATTTTGATATTTCAGAATATCCTAGTTCAGATATATTTATAAAGGATTATGCTCATAAAGCTCCAGAAATGTATTATCACTCATCAGAGGTTAAAAAATTGGAAGAGAGAATTAAAAAATTAGCTTTTAATTTAGAAAAAATATTTAGCGAGTTTTCTCCAGAGCATATAGATTATACATCTAATACTACTTGTGGGACTGAAGCTTTTAAAGTTTTAAGGGAGAAGGAATGATAATTTTATTATCTGCAAAACAAGGCGGCGGAAAAACAACACTGGCAAAAGCATTGTATCGTGAAATCAATCAAAATCCTCAATCAAGAGCTTACATGATGTCATTTGCCGAACCATTATATCTCATGCATGATTTTTGTTGGGGCTATTTAAAAGATCACGGTATTGAAATGCCATTCATCAAAGACGGTTATCTTCTTCAGCTCTTAGGTACCGAATGGGGCCGCACCAAAATCCGAGATTCCCTCTGGGTTGATCTTTTAAAAGCAAAAATCGACAAAACTAAAAATGGCAATAATTTAGGTTACTCGAAATTATATTTTATAATTTCAGATTGTCGTTTTAAAAATGAGTTTGACGCTTTTGATAATGACGCTCTTAAAATCCGTCTTATCTGTAGTAAAGAAGTCCGTAAAGCCCGATGTGAAATGTGGCGTGAGACTGACACTCATCCAAGTGAGGTTGATTTAGATGAGTATGCAGCAGACGGCCAGTTTGATGTTTATTGTAACACTGAATTTAAAACTTTAGATGAAACGGTAGAGGAGGTAAGAAAATGGGCAAAGATTTAGACATGGATGACCCAAGAAAATATTATTTAGATATTTTTAATAGTGTTCGCAGTCATGTTGACGGTTCAGCATTAGAATTTATAGAATCTCTCTATGAGTTTTGGATAACAATAGGATTTTTAACTAAAAAACAAGAAAATGCGTTAATGAAGTTTTACGATAATGTAAAACATTAAGAGGAGGATAAAATGCAAGGTGTAGTGAAGTGGTATAATGTTCTAAAAGGTTTTGGTTTTATAACAGATGGTTCAGGCAAGGATTATTTTGTTCATTACTCAGATGTATTAGGTAAAGATACAAAACTTGTAGAAGGAATGGCCGTCCAATTTGAAACTGCCGAGTCTCCAAAGGGAGTAAAAGCTGTAACAGTGGTGGCTCTATGAAAAGACCAGCACTTAAATTTAAAAGATTTGCGAAATACAAGACACAAAAGGCAGTTAAAAAGGTTTCAGTAGGCGCTAAGGCAAAAAATGAAATTTTATTTTCTGAATTTTGGAAAATCACTGAAAAGCTAGAAGAAATGTGTAAAGTAATGGATCTTCAAATGGAAATTCTAAGTTTGTTAAAAGATATTTTAACAGATGCTCAAGTTCGTGAACGTCCAGTTGAAGAAGCAGATGATGAGGAGTCGTTAGATGGCTAAACAATACAACATAACTAATCTTGTTTGTCCTCATTGTGGCATTAGAAACTCAATGGTCTCAGCATTGCCTTTATACGGACACAAAGAGCATATTCTAAAATGCTGGAATAGTGAAGATCAAAATGGATGTAACAAAGAATTTGAGGTCCAGCAGGTTGTTAATATCGGCACTGATTTTACAAAAGAGCAGAAAAACTCAGGGCTTGGAGCAAATAAAACACAAAATTCGTGGCAGTTTAAAATGTAGTTGATTATTAAGGGGTGGTGATTAATGATATTAAATCAATTGAAAAATTCGGAGGAAATTATGAAAGCAGTAGATTCAACAACGGTTATTTTATTGAAAATGAAATTTTCAGCTATGTTCTCAACATCACTATTGGGTGAAGTGGTTGGAAAAACAGATAGGGAATGGGTTATAGCTCGTCCTATTAGAATATTTGAGGCAATGTCCCCTCAAGGCGCTGTCAACACTCATTATGTTGCAGACGAGATGTGGGCACAAGCTGAAAAGGTGACAATTTCTAAAGATGGTGTGGAATATTTCAGAGAACTTGATGAGAATGTGGCGGCTGATCTTAAAATGATCAAACAAAGAGAAGCTGCTCATACTGAGTTAAGAGCTAGAAATATTGGTATTCATACCACTTCTAAAGGCGGATTAAGCCCGCAAGTACCTAGAAACAGCTAACTTTTTAAAATTATGCAATGCAACACATCTCAATACCACAAATAGGGTATTGAGGTGTGATTCCACAACAAATAGAGGAGAATTTTATGGCAAAAGGTATTATGAAAAAATGTAAAATCAGTGACGAATTAGCTGATTTTATGAATGCTGACACCGCATCACGTCCAGAAGTAGTCAAAAAATTGTGGGCCTATATTAAAAAACACGACCTTCAAGACCCTGATAAAAGGCGAATCATTATTCCTGATGACACTTTGGCTCCTTTAATTGGAGCAAAACCTATTGACATGATGAAAATGACTAAAAAATTAAGTGAACATTTTTTAAAAGGGTGAAGTTAATGTCTCAACAAAAAACATATAAGGCATCAGGTCGTTATGATGTTAGGGTAAGTCTTGGGGATTCTTTAAATTCTGAATTGAAAAATCAATTAGAAAATTTCAAGTCAAAGTTGAAACCTGTTGGCGCTGTTACGGTTGTTCTGAACAGTACGTTAAAAAACGGGGCTGAGTCTCATAAATTTCTTGATGGATTTAAACCTACCCATATTATTTGTCCTGGTTGTGGCCTTAATATTAAAACTTGAAATTAAAACGGCCCTGTTGTTACACAGGGCCGTTTACGCATCGGAGAACGTTTGGCTAAGAACGGAGCAAGGGCTAGATCAAACCCTAAGCAGGTAGCTTATAAGATCCTTTTGCGTAATGCAACAGGATTTAGCAGTTTACGATCAGCTCTATATTTTCAGCTTTATTACGGAAAAAAGCCTGTTTCCGAGTTGATTCCTTTTACCAAAAGACGAAAAACCCTATCCCAAAAAAGAAAATTCCTACTTTCGTTATTAGACGAGATTGAAGCACAGCGCAAAATAATTCTTGAGAAGCGAAGGCTTAAAGCTCGCGCTATAAGAGAAGTTGAGAAAAAGAAAATTGAGGAACGCAAGGCTAGAGCTGAGGCTAAAAGAGAAGCCGAAAAGAAAAGAAAACTGGCTGAGGAAAAAGAAGAAGAGATAGAGCGGGTTGAGGATTATTTAAGTAAAGAAAGATTAAATAAAAAAGCAACACGAATTGAAAAGCCTACTTATGTGGGGCGAGAACCTAGTGTTTTAAAGCCTGTTAAAATTATTCCTGTTATTACTGGCACATCACTATATAAAAAAGAAATTGTTTTAAAAACAGTTAAATCTCCGGTTTATGGGGTTATTGACTTAAAGCAGCTTGATTTTACTTTAAAAGAATCTATTTGGATGAATATGGATAATATAACTTCGGTAAAGAAACAGTTAAGGTTTTTGTTTGCAATTCATGTCACAAAATTTTTTAAAGAATCCAAAGATACTGTTAAAGGATTTATATTTAGAATGAAATATAACATGCACTTATCTAATGGCAGAGTTGCAAAACAAGGATTTGGAGGGACTAGATTTTTTATTAAAAAGATTACTGATTTTCAAGCATTTGATAGAGCAATGAATAGATTTTATAGATTTTTAAGTAATAAAAACATGGATAGATATTTGGTTAAATCATCGGGAGAAGAAATAGAAATAACAGGATTTACATTGGAGAATATAGTTGGAGGAGATTATTTTGAATAGGTTTAATGATAAAGAAATGCATAAAAGAAAATATCCTAGTTTAGAGCCAGATTTTTGTCTCAAAACTAAAAAAACAGAATATTATTCGGTAGCAGACATAGAGGCTACTGATTGGATAGGGTTTTTAGTAATAGGTCATTATGATAAGTATTCAAAAAGGTTTAGATACTTTGAAAAATTAAAAGACTATATTGATTTTCTTTTTGAGCCTGAAAATTCTACGAGTATTACATATTTTCATAATGGTGGAAGATATGATTTTTTATTTCTATTAAAAGAAATTCTAAGTAATGATGATTATTTAGTAGATTCTTTTTTGCCTCGCGGGTCTAGTATTTTGTCATTTGATATTTCATTAAGAGCTGAGACAGCACACTATGACAAGAAAAAAGAAAAATGGGTTAATGAGTTTGGAGGATTTGTTGGTAAAAGGAGCATCATTAGAATAAAAAAAGGAATTTGTTATTATAAAGCAAGAACAATTCAGTTTAGAGATTCTATAGCTATTTTACCATTTAGTCTTGATTCTCTTTGTCAAAATTTTCATGTAGAACATAAAAAAATGAAAATTGATTATTCTAAAATTAGAAAAGTAACTCCTGAGCTTATTAAATATTTAGAGTACGATTGTAAAGGTCTTAATGATGTTATTGAAAAATATCATGAGTGGCCGTTAATTAAAAAATCTGGAACTGCATTTACAATGGCATCGCAAGCTCTAAAGGTTTTTAGAACATATTTGAAAGAGCCTATTATGTCTTTGCCTTTATCTGTGGATGATTTTGTTAGGCCCGCATATTTTGGTGGCCGGACAGAAATCTTTAAGCCTCTTTTTTGGGGTGATAAAGATAATTTATTGTCGTGTTATGATGTTAATTCTCTTTATCCGACAGTTATGTTAGGAGAAATGCCTACTAATTTTGAGTGTTTTACTCATAAATATTATCCTAATAGGATGGGTTTTTATAATGCTGAGGTAGAAGTTCCCACAGATATGTATATTCCGCCGCTAGGAATTGTTTTTAATGTTAATAATTCTGAAAAGTTTATTTTTCCTACAGGCCGTTTTAAAGGTCGATGGACCACTATCGAGCTTGAATATGCGAAATCCCTCGGTGTTAAAATAATTAAAATAGGTGACGGAGCTATTTTTAATAATGGCGGGAAGATTTTTGAAGATTATATTTTGGATTTATACAAAATAAGAGAAAATTCCCCTAAAGAATCTGTGGATAATATTTTAGCAAAACTTTTAATGAATAGTTGTTATGGTAGAATGGGGTTGAGGCGTGATCGAGAATCAATTGTTTTTGATCATGGGCAAGCAGGAATAAGAATATTAGCAGAGTTGCCCTATAAGAGTTTGAAAAATACTGTGGTGAGAATAGGGCTTGAGGAAAAACATCTAGATAATAGTTTTTCAAATGTGGCTATTGCAGCATGGGTAACATCTCTTGCAAGAATACACATGCATAAAATTTATATGCAAGCGCCTGAAAAGCTATATTATAGCGACACGGATTCTGCCTACACTACAAAAAAATATAAAGATGATAAAAAACTTGGCGGCTTGAAGTTTGAATATGCATGTGATTCCGCATGTTTTTTATTGCCTAAAACATATCTTGTTAGCACGATAGATAATATTTTTAAGGCTAAAAATTCTAGTGGTGAAACTATCATGGAAAATAAAAAAGTAGTTATGAAAGGTTTTTCTAAAGAGTCAATTAATATGCTTGAGATGGATGATTTTCATGATGCGCTTGAAGGAGAACTTCGTTTAATGAAAGTTAAATCTGCCCCTAATGGAATTGTTACTTTTAAAAAGATGATTAAGGAAAAGCATTTTAGTCTTTTAAAAGTTTCAAATACAGGCAAAGGTATTAAAACTTTTAGAACAGCGGCTAGGTCCGGAAATCTTCTTCAAAAAAATGAATCATCAGATAGAATGATTAAATCAATATATGATAAAAGAAAAATAATTAAAACTATAGGCGGCAAACTTGATACTGAGCCTTTAGTTATTCGAGAAGGCAAAATTATAAATTTATAGGGGGATTAAATGGATGTAATAAAGATTGTTCATGACGATCATGTGATGGGGGAAGTATCTGTTAAGAATGGATCTGTTGGCAAAAAAATATCAATTAACGGTCGCTGGCATCTTATTAAAAGACACCTTATTCACGGGAAAATCGTAGATGTAGCTTCTTACGCAGATGAGGCTATTTCATATCCCAAGTTAACTGGTCCAGTTAAAAAAGAATCTACCTATCATTATATCGGCTATAAGGAAATAATTAAAAAAGCCTTATGGATTGGATTTGGAGCAGGTCTTGGATCTGGACTACTTTACTATTTTATAAAATAGAATGTGGTGATAGCCTAAGTCTATGAAAGAAGATTTGGTAGCAGCCTATGAATTATGGGTGGAGGCCAAAGACTCATGTAAATGTGAGCCTACAGGTCATTACTATAAAAAGGCTGTCAAAAACCGTACAAATAAAAATATTCCTGCTATTGAGCTTATTCCTAAGCCTGATAGCGAGGTTTGTGAACGTGAAAAAGCGTGGAGAGCCTATGCTCGTTTACGAGGTGATGTTTTAAAAGTTAAAACTCCTAAAGGTAGTAAAAAAGACCTATCAAATGATGATATTAGGTGGTTAAAATCAGTGAAGTGTATCAGATATATTGACAAGAAAGTTTGGTAAAATATGATTTTAAAATTAGTAAGTGCTCTTAATTTTTTTAAACTTTCCAGAAAATACACGTTTGCTCTTATAGGAATTATATCATCTATGGGAGTTTTGTATTTGGTTCAGGCTTTGGGGTTTTCTGATAGCCTTGCAAAATGTGCCATTATTTCTTGCGAGCTTGTAATTCTAGTTATCACCACAACATTTTTGACTGGTCAAGCAAAAATTGACATTCAAGCAGTATATGGAACTAGCAAACAGGCTTTTGAAATTCCAGGGTCAGCAAAAGCTTTCATGGATTTGATGAAATCAAAACCTGTAGCACCACCAGAGAATAAAGGCCCTTTATGAAGAAAAAAAGAAATCCTACTCATAAACCAAACACCTCTGTTACTGTAGCCATTTCAAATGCTATTGAACGAACATCTAGTTTAAAGGATGTTACTAAAAAAGATTTGAAAGAATTTGAAGAAAGACTTCATAATTATATTCAAGATTTTTTAGCTCAAGTTATGACAGTAGGAATAATAAAATCTCAAAGGCTAAGTCCAGAGGCAGAGAAAATTATGTTAGAAGTGGCAAAAAGACTCGGCTTTAAATTAGACAAGGGGAGCTGATGATAGCAACATTAACCGCAGTATTTGGAAAGTATCTTGTCGCCTTTTTTGCAGTTTTGTTTAGCGCACTAGGATTATCAGTAGTGATCTCAGCAAAACGTGCAAAATCAGAAGCTAATAGAGCACAAAGAGCGGAAACAGAACTTAAAGTTAAAAATATAGAGGTAGAAAATGCAAATAAACCTATCAATGAGCTTGTTAAAGAATTTGATGATCAGCTTGATGCTGATAAGTCAAAGCGCGATAGCCAGTAACATAGATGAATTAAAAATTAGAGATATGGATAACGATGAGATTTTTCCGTCTTATTTGGTAACTCCGGTTAAAAAAGATTCATTATCAACATATAAAGAGGCTATTTTTTGTCCTCAAGTTCCTGGTAGGGGAGTTTGCATGAGTGTTCCTCATTATATTCAAGTAAAAGATGGATATGAGGCAGGGAAAATTTATAAAGCTAATGCTGTTGAAAGTAGCGGTTATTCATTTTCCGATATTTTATTAGCTGTAGGTGGCGGTCTTTTGACAGGTATTCTTATAGATCAAACTTTAATTCGTCACTGAGGTCTTTTAAAACATTAACTTCAAAATCAAGCTGCCTATACTTATCTTCAAGATAATATTTCCTAATGGTTTTTACCCATTCTTTTGTTTCTGCTCTCCATCTAAATCCGTTTGATTTTGCTTTGTCTCTGTCGGTGTAAGACACGTTGGCTTTGATTTCCACAAGAGGAGTGCATGCGATTTTCTCAATGAGGGAGTAATCATAAGAAGATACGAGATGAAGGCAAGCCAACACATCGCTAAGAGCGCGATGAGAATTATTAGCCACATATCCGTGTTCCAGTGCAAGATACCTAAGATTGCGTGTTTTGATATTGTTTGGTATTGGGAGATCAGTGATTGTATCCATCCAAGCGAGATCATAGAACCTTCTTTTTAAAAACCCTTCTGGGTCGTGGCAATTTTTAATTGCAGTTTCGGTGATGGGTTTGTCAAATTGTAGGACGTTATGGCCTACGATCCAATTACATTTTTCAGCCATCATCATGATTTGTGAAAATACTTCTTCAGCGCCTTGGCCCCATTTTTCAAGCATATCAGAAGTAATGTGATGTGTTTCCTGGGCTTCCAAAGAAATTTTTGGGCGTGAAGGCCAAAGTATAAAAGAACTAAAAATATCAACAGGTTGTTTGAGTTGAGTATCATAGATAACTGCCGCCGCTTCTAAGATGTAGTCGTTGTTTGTATCTAAACCTGTTGTTTCGGTATCATAGCCAAGAATTAATGCCATAATTATTCGAGTGGAAGAAGTATTTTTTCATCTTCAACAAATGCAGGCTCTATTGATTTGTCATCTGCTGTGAAATGAAATTTATGTTGATCGGTATGAAAATAATCAATAACACCAGGAGCGAAAGTTCCATCTTCTAAAACTTTGAAAGCTTTAGTGTTGGCTATGAATTTGTCTTTTAAGCTATTTCGCCATTGAACCAGTTTGGTCTCAGCTTCAAGTTCTTTAGCAGCTTTATGGATTTTTTTAAATTCAATAACAATAATAGGGATAACTAACCCCAACACAATAAAACCAAGAATAAAATAATACATGTAATTAATCATTGTTTTTCCTTTATAAAGTGGTGTTAGATCACTTTGAGGGTATTATTGCAATGAAAACAACGGTGTTCAAGAAAATAGTTGAAAAGCGATGTAAAATCTTAGATCGCAAAATTTTTGAACGTTATTGTACCGATGCTTATGAGTTTATTGACCTGGACGTAGCTCTTTTAATGAAAGAGAGAGCCGTTTATCAGGAAGCTTTAAGGGAGTGTCATCGGGTTTTAAAGCAGGAAGAACAATGGGCTTCTTTGGCTTCACAAATAGAAGATTTATTGGGGGAACAATGGCAAGATTAATATGTTTATTATTGGGATGTAAAAAAGTGCGATTTATAGAATCAAGACAAAAAATTTGTATTAGATGTAAAACAATTCATTAATGTTTAGTGAGGCGGCGTGGAAAGCTGTGTGCGAAAGGGCTTATACCCCATGATTCACCCTGGAGACACGCAAGGCCCCTGCGATTAACAGGGATTCCTATAGTCGGAGTAGCGACCGACCCTCACTAATTTATAAAGATTTTTTCATCGGCGAATATTTGATCAATAACTTCTTGATTATCTTTAATCCATTTAATGAGTTCATCATCTGAACAAAGTCTCGGTTTTTCTTTTTCCAAAAGGCAAAAACATCCAGCATCGAAATAAAGCTGATTATCGACCCAAAAATACCCACAAGCATATTCACATTGAGAGCAATGGTGAATAACGAATTTCTTATTGTTATCCTTCCATTTGTTACGGATAATTTCATAGTTTTGTCTTGCCTGGTTCACAGGTCACTCGTTCTCTTGTGATCCAAAATTTTGAAAGCAGCATCAATCTTGCTATTCAAATTCCAAACTTTTTCTTTTAAGTTTTCAATTTGCGCCGCAGTCGCAAGAGCCATAGTTATTTGGGCGTTAATACTAGCAAGTTGAACTTCAACTTTTCGTTGATATTCTGTGTGAGAGGTCTCAATTTCCTCAATTTTATTAAGGGCTTTAGTATGCTTTTTGTCATTACCAGAAATAAGACGTTTTAAAAAGAAGCCGATAATGACAATACTAAAACCATTAATAGATGCGTGAGTGATAAGTTCTGTCATGCTGTTTTTGTAGCCTTCCCAGGTTTAGATAAAACAACATAGCCCATTATTCCTGCCAATATTAAAGCAATGGTGCCGACTCCTACGGGTGATGATACAGCGGCAACGGCTGTTGCAGCAGCTTCTTCAATGGCTTGTAAGTATGGTTTTGCATAATTTTCGATTTCTTCATAAGTAAGTTTTGCGTAAGTACCTGCGGCGTTAAGGGCCATGAACACATTTTGTTTATATGAAGTTGGCAATGCAAGATGAATTGCATTTTGTGTTGGCTTATAGGCTATTTCAGAGAGTTTTCCGTACCAGGGACCAGGATTTATGTCATTTCCAACAAGGGCGGCAAGTCTGCCATAAAATTCTTCGTTGGACATTGTTTTAGGAGTAAGATCAATGGCCATGCCTAATTCATGAAAAGATTTTCCCGCTGCTACTGGTTCGCCTTCAGCTCTGAGCATGTCTTGTAATGCTGTGGACCTATAAGCTGATAAAATGGTGAAAGGACCAACATCATTTTGAAGTTCCTCTAACATTTGGGCAAGGTTTACTAAATTATCATATTCAGATTGAGTAGTAGGGCGATTATCAACGGTGTGGCTAGTGACAATAAGGTCGGCTAATGTGAAACTTGGAGATAGATGCTCATTAGCGTCAAAGTATCCAAAGGTTTGTATGCTCATTTTTACCTCTTGCCTTTTAAAGTAATGTGGTGATAGTAACTTATCGTATTAACTCTAATTATTCTTTAAGCATAAGGGATGGTAAACACAAATGAAAAGCAAAAAACACCCCAATACCAAAGTAGCAGCGGTCAGAGGCAAGAGCTGGAGAACTAAACTAATGTCTGGAAAGCTAGAGGCTCACATGAATCCGACTAAATTGCGTATTACACGACTTGAAAAGCAGATTAATCAAATTGCATTAGCCAAGAAAATTGGCCTTAGCACAGCTACATACGGCTCCATAGAGCGTGGTAAACGAGCTGTTTCTATAGATAGGGCCAATAAAATAGCCAAAAATCTAGGTGGAAAAGTAGAAAGTCTATTTTCTTTGACTGATAAGAAGAAAATGCTTGCAAATCTAATAAGTACAAAGTAATTTGCTGTTTCATCATTGGGTTGCTCCTGTGATCTTTTCACTGCAAAGCTCAACCGTGGTATAGACTGCGAATTGGGCTTTTCTTTTATCCCCTATAATTTAAACTAAAGATATTAGTCCTTAATGGTGCATGAAGGCATCGTGTGCTGAGAGTAATTAAGTTTACTCTTATACCTAACGTGTTTCTGGTCCCGTAAACTCGTAATGTAACGATGCTAACGGGGCACCTTAGCTAATTGGTACTCTCCTGATTTTCTTCGCTATTGGTTCGTCTTTCAGACTCACTTAGCTCAGAAAATCAGTTAATCTGGTTTCGGCGCTCTGCGCCTTCACACTCTTTTTTAAAATAATTTAAAATGGTGATTGACAACTAAACTTTTGTGAATATATTACCATCACTAAGGAGAAAAAATTATGGGACTAACAGCAGACGAGATTGAACCAACAGAAATGCATTATTATTTAAAATGCAAAGTTAGTATTAAAGAGGTTTGGGTAGAGGATATAAAAAAAGATGGTCCAGTTTCTGTAAAACGGAACATGTGTTATTTACTTCCAGAGACTACTACTCAAGGCATGATGTTTTTTAAAGCATGGCTTCCTGAAACAGAATTTGATTCTAAAGGTCAGTTAGCATATTTCGAGCTTGCAAGTATTATCAGTAATCCCGTGGCTGGCCCTTGCAGAGTGGCAATTGGTAGAGCTAATGAAAAATGTCCTGAAGGACATCATTTATATGTCATGAGTATGGGTGTTGAGGATGAGCTGGTTAAGGCTAAGTATGATGGCAAAGTAGTTCAAGTTGAAGTGTTGCCAGAAAGCCATGAGTATATGGCTGAAAAAAGTAAAGACACAGATAGACCGATTACGGCCTATGACCTTTGAGCTGACTAACACTGATATTAGAATAATTTGGATTGTAATTATTACACTTCTAATTATTAAAATTTTAAAAAAGATTATTTAACAAAGGAGAAAGTTATGAATCAAATTTTAGAGGCTAATGAAATGTCATCAGAAATGGGAATGCTTTATGATGACGAGAAATTTTTACGCACCTTTCCTTCTGTTGGAGAGTGTGCTTGGTGTAAAGATCCATGTGAAATTGAATCATATCAATCTGTAGAGGGTGATAATGATGATTTAATTTCTGAAATAAAATATTGTTCAATGTTTTGTGTAGAAGCAGAACGGGAATCAGAAAGACAAGAAGATAAAAATTAACTCAAGCAATATCGCTTGATTAAAAATGGGCTAGGCCCAAAGGAGAACAAAATGTCTAAGAATGAAACAACTGTGGGTGCCGTTCCTGAGAACGTGAAACGTACTCCATTAACTGCCGGTGGCGAATGGAAAGATACACCGTATTTCGGTCCTGGTCTTGAAAAAGATTCAGAACACATGAGAGCATTTCCTATTGGAATGGAAATCGCTGGAACTTTAAGAGCTTTGAGAACTACAAAAGCTGAAAAAGAAGCTGATCAAAAGGATTACGCATGTTTCACTGATGCAAATAATAATAAGTTTCGTATTGCAACTCCTGGACAACTTCGTTATCAACTTGAGTCTGCTGGTGTTGGGGCGAATGTTGTTATTACCTATAAAGGTAAAGAAGTCGTTGAAGGATATAAGCAAGCTCTACATCAGTTTGGGGTGGAACTTATTGAGGGGAATGTTAACTAATAAGCTGTGACGCGAGGATTTTTAATCCGGTAATGTGTTAAGCAATTTTGGCCTTCTGTGTGATGTGGCCGTCATGCAGAAGGCTTTTTTATTACCTATAATAATTACTTAAAATTCGTAGGTCTTAATAGGAAAATAATCGGCCCAAAACTAGGGCGTAACAAGCCCTTTCTGGGCTAATTTCGTTATAAGGCTTATTAGGGCTTGATTTAATGTAATTATTCACCATATTCTCCTTGTGGGCATATTTTTGACCATAATCAATCAAAAAAGGAGAATTTCATGGGCGCAAATACCGAAACTGTCCGAGATCGTAAAAGAACCAAAAAATTAGTAGAGGAAATTGCACAAGCAGCTATTGATGCAATACCGCCAGAGCGTGACACAGAACTTGAAGTTGATTTTCAAGCACCAGGCGAAGGTGAACCAATGCAGATGGGTGATCCTACCGATGTTTTTGAAGCTGCAAAGACTATTATCGACAAACATGATTTTGCTAAGTTCACTATCAAGAAAAATGGCGAGTATGTAGCAACAAAACCATATCCTTATTCAATCGAACAGTTACAACGTGAATATGGTGCTGGAAGTTATCTTATTTTTTTAAAGCAAGGTTCCAATGGTCGTATTGTTAAACAACAAACTATTCAAATAGCTGATGCTCCCGTTCAAGAACAAAAATCTATGCCTCAATTTGCTTTTGATGGAAGTAATGGCATGGGAATGGAAGCTGGTTCAAAACAACCAAGCTTTATGGAGTTTTTTCTTTTAAAAAACGACATGGAAGAAAAGAATCGTCTGCGCCAACAAGAAATGGAAGCAAAACTTGAATCAAAACAACGTGAGATTGAAGCTCGTCTTAAAGAAGCCGACCATGCTAAAGAATCAACATCATCTGATATGTTTAAATTAATGTTATCCATGCAACAAGAAAGCTCTAAACAACTTCAAGCTATTATGATGGAAGCTCAAAAAACTCAGATGACTTTAATGACAACTTTGATGACCAAGATGGCCGACAAACCAAAAGATGATGGTCTCAAAGCTCATGAGCTTGCAAAGATGCTCGGCGATGCTGAAAAGAACGGTTACTCTCGCTGGAAAGATATTTCTGAGATGATTGATAAAAAAGCAGAGAGTCGTGCAGAAGAAATTGCAGCTCAAGCTGGTGAAGGTGATGAGTCTTTAACAAAAACTTTAATCAAAGGCTTCATTCCTTTAATCTCTCAAGCTGTATCTAGCGGAGCATTAACACCAAGTCAACCTGCCGCTCCTTCCCCTGAACAACTTCAAGCAAATGATCTAGCTCGTCGTCAAGCTGAATATAACAGACTTCAACTTGAAAATAAAAAGCTCGCCGAAAGACGAGAGCTTGCAGAACGCCGTGAATTAGAAGCAAAGAAAGTAAAGGCTGCACAAAAAGCAGCGCCTTCCGCTTCTAAACCTGTTTCTACCGGAGAAATCAACGATTTACCTAGTCCCTCAGTAAAGTCTCCAAGAGAAACAATGAACGGTAAATTTAAAGAGTATGTTCAATCTTTAGTTTTGCCCGTTATTGCCGAAGATTATACCAAGGGTTTAACTGGAGCATCATCTGCTGTAAAATGTCTTAAGCTTTTGGCTGCAAAACAAATCAGCCGAAAAGATGTGTTAGACAATTTTACACTTCAGGATATTATAGGATTAGTAGAAACATACGGTCTGCCGCCTGAAACTGTTCCATGGTTTAATGATTTTTATGCGGCCTTATCTAACGGAGTGGAGCTAAATGCCAAATTGGAAGCTAAGACCAGAAATGCGCCTGGGCAGTTTACCGAAAGTAGTTCAGAGTCAATTACCTGATGGACAATCCGGTAACATTGAGACAATAAAGTTTATGAAAGAGGTGGCCCGACTCAGATCGGGCCATCCTTTAATTAGAAAATTCGCACTTAACATTCTACAAGACTATGGTGTTCCCTCAAATCATTACATTGATGAAGCTCTTGCTATTGGTGATTATGTCAAAAAGCGTGTCCGTTATGTGCGCGATCCTGATGATATTGAGTATCTGCAAGACCCCATTGATCTTATAGGCCAAATGAAAAACAATGAGGCTCAAGGGGACTGTGATGACATGGCTTTGTTAATAGCGTCACTTTTGTTAAGCATTGGACATCAACCTGCCTTTGGAGCTGTGCGATATAGACATAATTATGGTCCTTACAACCATATATATGTGGTGGACTATGAACGGAACGGCAAAGGACCAAAATCTAGGGTAGTTTTGGATGCCATTATGAAAGAACAGCCGATTGGGTATGAAGTATCAAGCGCATCTGGAGACGAATACCCAGTTTAAAACAACTTGTAATTTAAACAATAAATGAGACCATAACTATATATGTCATTTTCAAGGAGATAAAATATGCAATACGGCCAAATGGGATTAGATATTTTAGGACTTAACATAGATACATCAAATATTTTGCCACAACTTCAATCCTCGGTTTTACAATCTGTTGCTGCAAGTCCACAAATTCAACAAGCAGGTGTTGCCGCTGCTCAACAGAAAGTTGCTCTATCATTAGCTGACAAAATTTTAGCCAATAAAAAAGCTATCATGTATGGTGCCGGAGCAATTATTGTTCTACTTGCAATAGTCGCTTTTAAAAAAAGGTAAAACAATAAGATGGCAATGACTCTTGAACAATACAATCAACAATATGCCGCCTATGGCTTAGAAACTGTCACTCTTTTTCAAAATAGTGTTGTTCCTGGTTATATGATGGAAGTTGGTGTTTATAGTTTAAAGAAAGTAACAAACGATCTAAACGGAAAACTTGTTGCCTGGAACATTTCTTTTGTAAATAAGTATGGTGATAGTTCGCCTGAGTACGCAGTTTTTCAAGAATGGCTTAACACTAATGTTACAGATGCCTACAAACTTACAAATCCAAACACTGTTTTAAATATTTCTTTTGTTCAGGGAATTAAAGACGCATTTAATTTTACTTCAATCCTAAATGATTCTCCTTATTTTACAGATATTAATTTATTTATCTCAGATATTGCTCCTTTTATTTCAGCATGTATTATGCCGTGGAAAAATTATTCAACCTATAAAGTTAATTATGATGCCAATACAAATCAGCATTGGGCTTTAGAATTAAAAATTGAAACTTTTTTTGCACAAGCAGTTTCAGATGGTGTGATTCCGCCACCAACAGATATGGCTTATAGTTATAGTTTTGGTAATTTATTGTGGCATAAATTTATAGATGTTGTTAATGCAGGAACTTTTGGGCCTACTAGAACAATAGTTTTGCCTGGGCTTCCTTTCTTAACAGATAAGTTCACAGAATATCCAATTCCTGTTTTGCCAATTAATCAATCACCACCGCCACCACCAGAAACTCAACCTGTTGATGCAATATCTATTGTTACATTGCCTCCGCCAATAGATTCTTCAGCACTTACGGCTTTAGTACCACCACCACCAACTGTTGATCTTTCAAATTATGTGGCTCCTCCTGTTGAAACCGTAACTTCAACTGGAGAATTTGATACCACAGGAATTGATATGTCTCCTACTTCCACAGTGCCTATTACTTATTCTTATCCTCCAGAACATCCAATGGCTTCAGATTATGTGGCACCTACTGGTTGGCCGTCGGTGATTGCACAAATGACTGCCGATGGAACAATTAAATTAGACGGTACTGCGGTAAAAGTTGTAGAAAAAATTACACCTATCGTAATGACAACTGTTATGGAATCTCAAAATATCATGAGAGGCAATGCTTTTCTCACACCTCCTGATGCTCCGTTAACATTATCTAGAGTGAGAGTGTTAATGACACCTTCAGCACAAGATATTTTAGTCATGAAACAAACAGACGATTATAGATTTGGTAGAATTTCTCCTCCTGTTTTTGAAATGTCTATTTTCAAAGGTAAAAAAGGAGAAGTCGGACCTTCTGAATTAACTCCTATAGCTTCAACTAAAACAATGTTAAGAGGAGCTACTCCTGAAACTATACCTCATACATATTTTATTTTTGATAATCCTGTCTTATTAGATGTTGATTCAAAATATTTTTGGGTTATTCAGGCAACTGCTCCACAAATTAAAACTACAAAAACTCCTGTGTATGACAACGTAGCTCAACAATTAAACACTGTAGTTTCAACTGAAACTACTTGGCCCAAATTAATTCTACATGTGGCTCATGATAATCCTGTAGACGGCGCAACTGTTATTTCAAGAGATGGTGGACAAACTTGGAAATCATCTAGTTTATCTTATTCTCCGTGGGAGCTTTGGGGATTTTATGTTTCACCTCAAGTAGCAGCTCAAGTTAATCAAAGCCAATTTGTTCCAGCAGAAATAACGCCCCAACAAAATTTAATGGACTATAATTTATTCGCTATTCCTTTAGATAGTACGACTCCTATGCCAGTATTTAGTCTTTCAACATCGCATGAAGCGGAGCCTGGACAAGTTAGCGCAATTACACCTTCACAAACAAATAAACCAGCCATCCCCGCTCAACAATCCTCAATGTTATTATGGGGAGCAGCAGCGGCGGCACTTTTACTTTTATCAAGGAGAGATTAATATGACATCATTTCGGTTTGGTGCAGATGAAACAATGGTTACAACACAAGTAATGCCCGCAACATCTATGATTCAATTAGTTACTTTTGATCAGGCCATTATGCCTTATGGGGAGTTTGAGGGATTTATTACCGATGCTAACGGAAAATTCATTATTGATAATATGGGAAACAAAATTAATTCTGAAGCATACAGGGCAGGCGATTCAGGTTTTCAAAACGCTGTGATTTCTCCGTATATAACTCCTAGTGAATCATCCTTGCCTGTTTCAACAACAAATTTAGTTGAAAATATTCAAGACATGCAACTGCCGCCATTAAATGCGGCACAAAACCCAATTATTCCACAAACTCAAGATCAACCAGTTAAGCAAAATAATTCTATGATGTATATGGTCGGAGCATTTTTATTAGGATACTTGTTAAAGAGGTAAGACAGATGCCGATGAGTAATTTTTTATTAGAACCAATTTATGCCGATTCTCTAAAAGATGACAGAGAGAAGTGGGCATTTTTTTATCCTAAGCAAGACAATTATAGCAACGTCATGTCTACTATGCATGCCTTTGGTTCTGCTGCTGATAATGTTTGGGGCTATGTCGGAGAGTCAGGTTATGACATAAATTTTGTTCATAATCTTCAAACTGGAAAAGAAAAACCATATTGGGTTTATGGTGGCTGTTATATTATGGCTGGTGATGAACCACTTTCATCATCTGATCAACCTATCACAAATTTCATGAGTGCAGACGCTCTTGACGGAATAAAAAAAGTATTTTTACAAATTCCACGACAACTCATCAGAAAATGGATTTTAGATAATATATATCCCACTATGCCTCATGGATTTGTAAATGTGGCTTTAGGCCGTCAAATATTACAAGGTGGCAGAATAATTCCTATGATTGCAAAATCTGTGGCCGATATTGAGGCCGGATATAATGTTGTGTATGTTCAATATGATCCGTGGCCGACAATTTTCAGAGGTCTTTGGGATTATTACGGCAATGTTAATAATGATTTTTGTGATGCGAACAACATAACTGCCTGGACTTGGGAGTTTGCAAAATATAAGGGGTGGAGAAATGCCTATCCAGATCAGGACATTCCTACAGTTTATGGTTTAGACATCACACACATTGAATGGCAGCTTAAAAACACAGTTATTAACGAATATGTTAAAAATCTAGACCCTATAGCTGATTTTAACCTTGAATATAATCGAGAGCTTTGTATCGTTAAATTAATAGAAAAAGGAGAGTTTTTGGCCGCCATTGGACTTATAAGGTCTTTCAATAAAATTGATCCTAGTTATGCGGAAGTGTTAGCAAAAGAACTTGATCCTGATAATAATGTGTTAACATTAAAAGAATCAAAACCGATGATAATAGGAGATCACCCAATTACGTCAATTATAACTGAATATACACAGGCTCCGACAGCCTAAAGGGAGAAAAAGAAATGCCTATTTTAGCGATAGATAAATTTGGAAATTATTATGAGACCGATCCTGATAGTTCAGAGGGTGATGGATGTAAAGGGGTTACTCCCACATCAGGAGGAGGGGATGTTACTTTTGACGGTTCTGTAAATAGAGCAGAAAGAATTAGACAAGCCGATAGCGCAAATGCGGCTATGGGATTTGCAGCTATTGATGCTGCTGAAGCTTATGATGCTGCAAATAAAAGACGAGTACAAGTTATTCAAAATGCTCGCAATGAAGAAGCAAATTTTAATGCTCATACTCCTGCCAATTTAGCGCAACTTGTTGGAACGGGATTAAAACAATCTCAAATGCTCAATTCTGTTATTGAAGGACGTGTTGGTCTTTCTGGAAATGGAATGACTTCAAACGGACTAACTGGAAAAGCCGGAATGGGCCGTCAAGAAATGGGTACTCAAATTGCTTTAGGACTAGGAATTTTTAATAAAAAAGATGGCTCACAAGTTACACCATCTGCTAGTCAAGTAGCCGTTGCTGACAACCATCCCTATGCTGATCAAGCAGCGATTACTAATGTTTCTGAAACAGAACTAACTCAGGCAAGACTTAAAGGCCAAGTTTTAGCTCAAAGAATTGCTGATGCTAAAAAACAAGCTTCAATAAATGAGCTTGAAGCAAAGGCTGCCGGATTTTCACCAGCAGAAGAAGGCGAGTATATTGATAGAATGGCTTTGCAACTATCACCTCGAACTATTAAGGAAATGCCGATGTCATATTCTCAGGCCAGAGAGAGTTTGCCTGTTCAAACACAACGGGTTATTCATCCGATGTTTTTACTTTTTTTAATCCAGAAGCCAAGAGGAGCTTAATATGCCAATGATTGCGATTGATAAAAATGGCAAATTTGTTCAAAGCGATGGCGCTCGTCATGATGGAAAAGGTTTTGGAAGAAATGCTACTCTTGTTGATGAAGGGAGTGTTGCTTTATCAACTGTAAATAATTTGCGAGCTAGCCAAGAACAACAATATGCAAGAGATTTACAAGCTGAACAAATGGCTGCAATGAAAAAAGCAAATAGGCTTAACGCTCAACTTGGTCGTGAATATCAAGATCAACAACGTCGCCTTGAAGTTGCACAACTTCCAAAAGCTCCTGCCACAAAAGATGAGCTTTTAATTTTAGGAGAATCTATGAAAAATACTCGCAGGGACAAATTTGGCAATGCCGCTGATTTTTCTCAGTGGAATACTGTACCAGTTAAAGGTGACTTTGGCAGCCATGCTGATTTTGAAACTTATAGTACTTATTCTGATCCATATATTTATGATCCCTATGCAGGTGTTCCAACAGATTTTGATAGATATGTTGCCGGAAAACCAATTGGCGCTCCACAAGGGGCAATTCCATCAGGAATGGGTTCTGCTGATAGAACACCATCTTCTCCTTGGCCATTACTTAAAAGAAGATCAGGCCAAACAAATGATGATTATGCTCGCAGCGTAACTGGCATGGGATGGAATTTAGCTGATCTCACAGGAATAAATATTGATTTAACCAGTATGGCTGAAAATACGGTAGATAATCTTACTCCTGATCAAGCCCTAGCTTTAGCAACACAAACAGGGTTAATTCCAGGACAACCAGCACCAAAATCAACTACAACAGTGAAACCTGTTGTAAGATCAACTGTTGCACTTACAACTCCAACATGGATGGTCGGAACAACTACGTTGCCCGTTGTTGGCCTAGTTCAAAAGAAAACTTTGTATTTAGGAATAGCAGCTCTTGTTGCTCTTGGAGTGGGAATGACACTTTTGAGAAGAAGATCGGCGTAAAATGACTTCAGAGTTTGATTTAACATCAGCTTTTTCTCAATTCGTACCAAAACGAGAGGGTCATTCTGTTATTATGGACAGAACTGGCGCTCCTCAGTTTTGGGAATTTAACGGACAGAGATTGCCAATAGCTGCAATGGGAAATCCGATGATCGGGCTTGCTGATCGTGCGCCGATGGGCCTGCCAATTTCATTTGTTATTAATCATAATAAACCAGCATCATCAACAACAATGGGATCGTGGCTCAGTGATGCTACAGGAATTAACATTGACGTTATTGCTGCTGTTGGACACTTTTTTAATGAAGTCGGAAAAGTTTTTGCTGCTCTTTGGGATGCCATCATACATATTGATTGGGGAAAACTTTTAAAAGATATTATAAAAGTTGTTCAAATTGTAGCTCTTATTATTGCTGTTATTACTCCCATAGGAATTGCTGTAGCTGGTGTGAGTTTGAGTGCTATGACTGGTTCTCTTATGGTCGATATAGGTAGTTTTTTAGGGGATATAACATCAATTATTACTGATGTTCTTAGCTTTCCTCTTCGCGCAATATCAGGCGGAGCCATTGACACTACTGAAATCATGGGAGATTTTTTCTTTGGACCTAAAGTAGCAGCAAATTCTCTAGGTGGTGGTTCACTAGCCGGAGCTTTTAATAGTGCTGGTTCTGATTTATTATCAAAAAGTACAACAGATATACTTCTTGATTATGGAAGATCACAAGCTATTACTGCTGCAAGTGGTGCTATGCCTGGAGGCGGAATTGCCGCAGGGTTTTTGATGGATAATTCAGGTAATATTGTAAGTAGTATTTCAAATGCAGATATTTCAAAAATAAATCTACCAAGTATTGATTTTAATAGTATTGATTTAACAAGTATTCCTGGGGCTATAGCCAATGCTATTAGCAATATTTCAATTGGTACTCCTGATTTTAGTAATATTTCAATGCCGGAACTTGCCATAGGAGCTATTTCTATTCCTGAAATAAATATTGGTCAAATTCCTGATATTAGTTTTCCAGGTGGTGGGAAAAAGAAAGTTGCATCAAAAAGAAAGAAAAAAGTCGGAAATAAAAATTATAATGTTTATACGTTTGAAGATGGAACAGAGTATGAAGTAGCAGAACAAGAAACTAATTTAATGCCATTTTTCCTAGCAGCAGGAGTGGTGATGATGATAACAGGGAGAGGCTAATTATGTATGACGAAACTATAAATCAAATAGTAGTGAGAAAAGCTCTTGATGCCTATGCCGAACTTGTTAAATCACAACATAATAATAACAGACTTCTTGAAAGTATGCCGTCTAGCCCACAAAAAACAGATTTGTTAGCTAAATGTAGAACATTAAGAAATGTGTATACTTCAAAAGTAGAGGGTTTGTTTAATAGACTAGCGGCCTCTACTAATATCACAAGATCAAACGAGGTTCCTACTGTAGTAGGAGTATCAGCAACTCAGCTTTCAAATTCATTGCTATATTATGCGGCCCTTGCCGATGCTAAAGAAAAAGAATTGTACTATTATATGAGCCTTGTTCAACCATTACCAAAAACTAATAATGGGATGTCTGGTATCTTTGATGCTTTTTTGCCTATGACATCAGCACCAGTAATTATGCACACAGATGCAGAAGATGAAGAAAGAGGACTTAAAACTCTAAGATATTTTTATGATAAGGCAATTATATATCCTGAAGTTACAATGAGCTTTGATGAATTTATTGCAGAACTAAAGAAAAAGATGTCTTTGGCTGTAAATTCAATAGGTATGACTTCATTCACTGTACTTGAAGGCGGAATTGGCTTTGATGAAGCTAAACTTCAATCTGTGATGGAACAACTCGCTGATACAGGGCAGGGACAAATTCCTGAAAATTGGATGAGCTTTAGTTCAGCAATCACTCAAAGTGCTTCAAATCCTAGTTTTTGGACATCTGTTAAATACACAACTGCCGCTTCAGTAGGCGATATTACTAGAGCCGTTGTGGATACTTCTCAAAATTTGATTACAGGTGTTGGTGGTGTTTCAAAATTACTTAAATACTTGCCATATATTCTTTTAGGTGGCGGGGCACTATATATTTTTACAATGGCTGGCGGCCCTATGAAGCTATTAAAGGGTATGAAAAAAGGATGAGTAAAGTTTCAGTATTAAGTTGGGTTAAAACTTTTTTAAATTCGCCCATTAGCTTTAGAAAAGCTACTAAGGCTAGAGTTTTAGCACAACTTGAAACTGTAGGTTCTGGAAACAACAAAGATATGGGTGAGAGAAAAGCTCAAGGCAAAATAATTCGAGAGCTTGTTTCTCAAAGTAATATGGAATGTATTGGAGTCTTAGAATCAATTTCATATTTGAAAATTGAGGGGGATAAAGATGAGCTTCCCTTCATTTGGGAACACAAAGCCGGAAATCCAGGTCTTTTGTATTATGACAAAAAATCTGGTGTAGTGCTGCTAGTTGCTCCAGGAATAAGCTTTAATGATTCAGTTATTAACAGGTTTGATGAAAATAAAAAGATAAATATGCGAGGGATTACAGGCCCTTAGCCGTTTACGAAAATTATAGTCTAGGAGGAAGAATGGATATACAGTTTGCTTTTGCAAATCCGAAGAGAGTTAAGAGTAAGCAGGCAAAGCGACGTGCAAAAAAACATGTTGCGAAACGAAAGAAAAGCTCTAAACTTAAAGCAAAGCGTCCGATTAAGCTAATACCGTTAGGGAAATCATCTCATAAGGGGAAAAAGATGGCATCAAAGAAAAGACGAAAAACAAAAGGTAAAAAAAGAAATCCAGAGCAGGTTTATTCTACAAAGAAATCTGCTGATGGAAAATTGATGAAAGACGTTTCCCATGTATTCCCTTCTAAAAAAGAAGTTCAAAAACTTTTTGATAAAGCAACGGCTCTTGGAAAAAGAGAACTTGCTCTTATTCAAAAACGAGCTAGTTTGCCAGATTCCTCTTTAGCTGAAAAATCTAAACTTTTAAAACAAGCAGCCAAAATAAAAGCAGAAGAAAAAGCCGCTGTAGCAAAAGCTGATGCTGCTTCAAAGGAAAGGGATGCCGAGCTTAAAACCCTTGGTGTTCATCAATCTGAAGGCTGGAAACTAAAATTGAAAAAACTTAAATCCGGCGCAAAAGCTGCTAAAAAAGGAGTTACTGTGGCAAAGAAGAAAAAAGCTAAGAAAGCTAAGAAATCTAAAAAAGCTAAAAAGGCGGCAACAAAGAAAGTTGCTAAAAAAGCGAGGAAGGCTAAAAAGTCTGTCGCTAAAAAAGCTAAAAAGGCTAGAAAATCTAGAAAGGCTAGAAAATCAACCAAAAAAGCTTCTAGAAGAAAAGCCAAAAAAGTTGCTAAAAAAGCAGCTCCAAAGCGTAGAAGTAAACGCCGAGGTAAAGGCAAACGTAAATATGCTAAGAGAATCACTCATTCTCATAGCAGAAAAGTAAATCATGTTAAAAAAGGCACTACAATGAGTGGTGTGATGTATTCAAAAGGTAAAGGTAAGAAGAGATTAAAAGCAAAAATGAAAATTAAATTTAACCCTTTCGGAGGAAGCATGAAAGTATCAGTAAAAGATTTAACAGGCTATGAGGGCTATGCAGAACCATTAGCACTTCTAGCTGGTGGTGCAGTTTATCAAAAAGTGAACGCACTTCTACAAAAGTATGTTCCAGCCCAAATTCAAGCCGTCACACTTAAAATTCCAGGTGTAGGCCCTGCTCTTTTACCGATACTTGCAGGTGTAGCTTTACACATGGCAGGTAAAAAAGTTCCTGGTAAAGCTGGAGAGATGATTTCTCTTCTTGGTGAAGGTCTTATCGGAGCCTCAGTAGTAGGAGCCGGAGTAAGTCTTAGCCAATCAATCCCAATGTTGGGACTTTCTGGAATTAACTACACTCCAATGTCGGGTGTGAATTACACTCCTAACATGAGCGGAATCAACTATACGCCTATGAGTGGAGCTTCTCAACAATTAGGAAGAAGCCCTGATTTTGGATCTGCTGATTACGGTGGTGGTGCTGGTTACACTCAAGCTCATCCCTTCTCAAACGCTGATTTCGGCGCAGATGATGAAGATGATGCCGACTACGGTGATGAAGAAGCCGGATTAGGAAGCATGGCTTAAGCCCCGTAGGGGAAAGTGCGAAGGGCCAGAGGCCCGAAGCCGATTTAACTGATTTTGTTCTCGGTGCGAGTCTGAAAGACGAGCTTGAGAGAGAACAAAATCAGGAGAATCCAAAAATTGAAACAAAAAAGCGGATTGACGTATTAACCTTACAACGTAGAATCAAACCGCTTCAAATCTAAAAACCGAGAGTGACGGCTGTAAGGCCAAAGGAAAAAACTCTCAAAGGCAGAAAGGAAATTTTATGCCTATAGTTACACTTCCTGGTGGACAAGTACGGGACGAAATTCGTCAACCCGTATATGATACCATCAGTTTAACCCCTGCTGTGTCTCCTGTTGGAACACGCAGTTTTTTCAGTGCTGTTCAAGGTAAATCCCTTGCTCAGTCAAACCTGCGCCAAAATAATCTTTTGGAAACCGCAGTATCTTTTCGTGTTCAAGGGCTTGCTCTTGATGCACAAAATAACGCCGCTGCAAACATCGGTGTTATTCCTGTAATCCTAATCCGATCAAGTCTAAGACTTCACATCGGAGAAAAAGATTACTGGTCAGGTCCATCCCGTTTTGCTGGAGGCAGAATGTATGCTTCTTATGCAACAACTGCTGCTGAGTATGTGTTGCAACAGTACGGTTGGGCTTCTGCTGCTCCTGTTGTTTTCCAAGGAAAACATGTTATCGACATCAACCCTTTACAGAGCTTCTTTGCTGAATGGGTTATTGGCGATATGACAGCGGGTGAGATTGCTGAAGCAACTCCTTCTGCTGCCACAAGCGTAAGCTTTGTGTTTAGCCTTAAGGGTTTACAACGCAGACCTGTTCAATAAAAAGTTATCCTTGCGGGGCTTTTGCCTCGCAAGGCTTTCTAAAGTCCTTCTTTACAGGAGGATTTTATAAAGCCGAAAGAAAAGCCGATCTCACGGTTTTGGTAACGGTGCAAGGAAAATGAATTTTGAAAATGAATTTCAAAAACTTAAAAGTAAACTTCGAGAACTAAGACGATTGGAGCGAACATTTGGTTCGCTCAATAACGAGGAGAGAAATAACATGGCAAACAATCCAGTAATTCCAGGACAGCAACAATACGGATTTCAAAGTATTCAACAACTAAGGGATAATTTAAAAAACTCCCTGCCAAGTTATATGAATCCATCAAACGTGGGAAACATAAATCAAGTTGCTTGGTTCTTTTATGAACAAGTAAATTTTGATTTTGGCACAAACCCTACTTTGACTCCTGCTACTCGTCAGGTTCAAAGTTTTCAAGTTTCTCAAGAAGCAGCTCTTTTGCTCATGGCTGTTTCAAGAACTTATAGTGATTATGCAACCTCTGCTGCTCTTGGTCCTTGGGTAGTTGAATTTAGAGATCGTCAATCAAGCAGACAATTTAATGACCTGCCAGTGCCAGTACAAATGCTTGGTTCAAAATCAAATCCCTCTATTTTGCCAACTCCAATGCTCTTAATGCCAAACGCATTTTTTGATGTAACAATGTCAACTTTTGCAACTGCTCAAACAACTGTAGGCGAATCTAAACAACAACTGTCATTCTTTGGATATAGAGTACGAGTAGAAGATGCTGATAAAGTTCTTAGTACAATTTTTGGATGATAAAAAGGGAGAGAAACAATGACTCAAGACCAGATTAATAAATTATTAAAGTTGCAACAACAAGTTTCAAGCCGTGAAGCCTATCTTGATGCAAAAGCAAAAGCTTTAAATGCTCAAGAACGTCGTCTTGCAAACGGTATGCTTCCTAACATGGGAGCAAATGATCTTGAGGCAAATTTGAGAAATAATCCTAATTTAAGTTCAGGCATGGTTCCTGGAAACGTGGGAGCAATAAATAGAGTTATTTGGCCCTTTTATTTTACAACTGCTTTTATCACTCTTGCTCCAAACACCACAATAAATACAGGCTTCACGGTTACGCAAGAAGCAGCATTTATATGGATGAGTTATACAAAATCAGTTTACGAACTCACTGGCGGAACTGATTACACTTATGTTGACCCTGATCAACCAGGTGCCGCAGGTATTGCACCAGGATTATCTTTCACCATCCATGATTCACAATCAGGACGGGACTTTGATAACTTCCCCATTAATCTTGACGGTGTGGGAAATCCTCGCTGGCCAACAATGTTCCCAAAACCAACAATGTTTTTGCCCAATAGTAACATTCAAATAAGTTTTAATAATTCTGATGTTGCTAAAACCTATGTTCCGTTTATTACGGCCTTTGGTTATAGAATCAGAATTGATGATGCTCAGAATATTCTCTCACTTGTGTATGCTTGATTTTGAGAGAGGGAGTGTCGAAAACTAAAATTGAGGGAAGATAAATGAGCGATCAGAACGACAATTATATGAAAAAGTTCGTGCAAGGGTTTAATCCCCTTGCCTTTGCAGATGCGGTCTCAGCAAGCGGAAAAGAAGATCAAGAAAAACGTCTTGAAATGTCTGGCAAAATGCCAACTGCTGTTTCCCTTCCTGATCATTTATTTATTCCTAGAACTGGCCAGAGTGTTGACATCCGTCGCCTTGCCAATGTTCTGCCAGCTACTTCTACTGAATTAATAGTTTTTACAGCACCTCCAGGCCAAAAAACAAAATTCATTGGTTACGGTGTATTTTCAGATGCTTTGTTATTTAATCTTGTGAATTTCATTCCCACAGTTAACGGAAAAAGAATCTTCCCATTTCACGGTGATCCCCAAGTTAATTATAAAATCGCTTTAGGTGTTGCTCCTGATCTTTCAAATAATGCGATGATTAATTGCCAACTAGACATGAATCCTGGAGAAGTTCTTAAATGGACTTTTTTCAATAACGATGTTGTCGCGGTGGCTGCGGGTGTGAGAATGGTTGGTTATGTTGACGTAACAGTCACCAGAACTGCCGGAAGATTCGGAGGCTAATCGTGAGTAATAATAATCCGATTGATGCACAACTCTCATTAATCTATATTGACTCTGGTTCTCATGATCCGTCTATTAGTCCTACCGGCGGAACAAAAGGCACAATTTTTATACAAGTACAAGGAGCTGGTTCACCTCAAATTTTACAAAAACAAGATGAGGGACAAACAGCCAATTGGTTGCCTGTTGGCGGCGGAGGTGGCGGAGGAGCCAATACTGCTTTAAGTAATTTAACTGGTACTGCAATAAACCAAAATTTAGTTTCAGATGCAAATAATACCCGCTCACTTGGAAGTGCTGCTAATCAATGGTCAATTGTTTATGCTGGACAAGTTACTTCATTAGGTGGAGGAGCTGCTTTAAATGTTGCCACCGGCAACGGATTATTCTCTGCTGATTTAACATTAGCTTCTGGAAATGCCGCAGGCGGAAATTCTGGAAATATTAATTTATACACAGGAACAGCTACAGGTACTCAAGGAGTTATTAGTTTTAATAATGACCTTGTTCCTACAATTCCTACTGCTTTTTCAATCATGTCATTACAAAGAATTGGAGCAAACCTTGGTTTTATAGTTAATCTTAGAGATTTAACTAATGATGATGTAATGAACACAACAGATAGACAAATGTTCTTCCCAGCAGCTTTTGGCGGAATAGCAATGGATTTTGGTGGCGATAATGCTATAGGTTTTTTAACTAATACAGTAAGATTAGATAGTAAATACACCTCGGGATTTTCTAGCCCAGGAAGCCCGTCATTAGTATTTAATTCTCCGAATTTATCAATCATTGCAACAATTGATAATAATCTCGCTAATGCTACACCAACATCAGATTTATATTTTAAATCAGGTTCTAAACTTAATGCTGGTGCAACAAATGATACAGGAGCCTTATATATAGGCTCAGGAATTAATCAAGGCACTGGTAATTCAGGCGGAGTAAATATTACATCAGGTGATGCTAATATCGGAAACTCTGGTGATATTACCTTGAACACTCCGACACCATCCTCCGGAACTCAAGGAACAATTCATATTTCTGGATTAAAAACTAATTTCAATTTAGGTTTATTTTTGCTCGATCCCACTTATACCAGCGCAGCACTTGGCGCAAATCCATCTTTAATTGCAGATTCAGCAACGGTCGCCGCTGGGTATTTTCAAATTGGAACAACTGATATTACTAGTGCAACAACTTCCGGCGGAATGGCTGCTTTTAGTGGCAATAATGATGGGGGTCCTACTGGCCCATTTTATGCTTTTACAGGGAGTATTAATGGAGCTGTCGCATCTGATACTGGAGAACTGAGTTTTGGAACTGGCGGAATATCTGTTGCTGGAGCCTCTGGTGCTACTGGCCCTGTAACTATTTACACAGGACAAAATGACGGAACTGGAAATTCAGGACTATTATCTATAGTTACAGGTGATGCCACCAATGGTGGTAATAGCGGAAATGTTCAAATTGCTACTGGCGCAGCATCCAGCGGAGTAAGAGGAAAACTTGATCATCAGGGAGCTGTTGTTTTCCGTCCTGAAACTACACAAGTTCTAGGAGCTGCTTTTACAATCACATCATCTCTTGCCACATACGTTCCAATTTCAAGTGCTGGAATTGTGACAAGTAGTGCTGTGACAGCTATTCAATCTGGAGCAATAGCAGGACAAATCATTATTTTAGATAATCAAGGAGCCTTTGATATTATTCTTAAACAAAGTGCAAATATTGAACTACCAGGCGGTATAGATTACACCATTAGTATAAAAGGTGTAATCGAATTTGTATGGACTGGAAGTATTTGGAGATGCAAAGGCTCAAGTGCTAATTAAAAACGGAGATTATTACAATGGCTAAAGAAGTCACAAGTTTTCCAGAACTAACGACCACAGAAAGGAATGCCTTGACAGGTGTTCCTACTGGCACTGTTATTTTAAATACCACTTCAAATCAATTTGAAGTTTGGAGTGGTGCTGTTTGGGCTCCACAAACTGGTGGTGGGGGAGGAGCAACAACGGCTCTTGATAATTTAGCTGCTGTTGCAATAAACACTGATTTAATTTTTGGAACTGGCATAACTGGATTACTTAAAACAAAAAATGCTGCCACTACAACAAACTTTACACTTAAAACTGGAGACGATAGTGCTGGAGGGGGATCAGGATTCTTATTTTTAGAATCTGGTACTTCAGCCACAGGAAGTTCTGGCGCTGTTCTTATTAGATCAGGAATATCTGGTGCTCAATCAGGAAACGTCATTATACAATCAAATACTACAGCTCTAAATATTAATACCGGAAATTGTGATTTCAAAACTGGTAATACAACTGGCACAGGAATATCTGGACAAGTAAATTTATTAACTGGCTCGACTGTTAACGCCGCATCAGGACTTTTGACAATAACTACAGGAGGCACATCGGGCACTGGTGTAAGTGGTGTAACAACTTTAAAAACTGGAAATGCCAATGGCACAGCAAATTCTGGCGCTGTTTTAATTACTTCTGGATCAACTTCAGGAACTCCTAATACAGCTTTATCTGGAACATTAACTTTAAATACCGGAGTCACATCAAATGGAGCATCAGGACTTATAAGTCTTGTTAGTGGAAATGCTACTGGCTCAGGAAATTCTGGCGGCATTACACTTCAAACAGGAACAAGTTCGAGTGGTACAAGAGGAACTATTATTCTTCATGCTCCAACTATAAGCACAACAGGAAGTATAACTACTACATCTGATACATCATTTAATATTGGGGCCTCATCCTTTGCTTTTGCGAATATTTATAGCGGTGTTTTTCAAGCTACAAGTAATGGTAAAGTAAGATTTTTAGACACTCTTACTTCAGAAATTTTTAGAATAGCATTAAATGATGCTGACACTACTCCGTCAGGAGAAACAACTCCTGGTAGCTCAATATGGATGACAACACAAACAGGAGCTTTAAGCAGAAGTGGCATTTATGTTTATACTAAAAATAATGCTACTGCTGATGCCGTCTCTACAGGCGAATTACATTTAGAAACAGGAAATAAAACTGCTGGTACAGGAAACTCTGGCGGCATAATCCTTCAAACAGGAACAAGCTCAGGCGGCGCAAGAGGTAGCATAACATTAGATAGCGCCACAAACATATTACTCAATTCCAGTGTTATAACTATCGGGCAATTTTATAATGGCATAATTAAAACTTTTGACGATACTGCCAGCGCAAGCATGACTGTAAGATCCGGCAACTCATCTGCTGGAGCATCTGGAACATTACTTCTCACTACTGGTGCGCCAACTACAAATTCTGGCGGTGTTGTTCTATCAAGTGCTAATACTACCGGAGGTAATTCAGGAACAGTCCAAATAAAAACAGGAACAGCTTCCGGTACAAGAGGAAATATTACCCTTGATGCTGCTGCTGTAGTTACATCTACAAATATTGTTCCTAACACTCTTAACACTCGCTCTGTTGGAACTTTTGCAATTCCTTTCAACACTATGGCTACCACAATTCTACTTGTAGGAGATCAAGCTGGTGGTTCAGGAATTAATCTCTACGAAGGAACTAACTCAGGCAATCAAGCTTTAAATATTTATAATTCTCAAGCAGCTCAAACATTACCTAGTGGCGGAACTACTAATGCAGGAATAAGATGTCTATTATCAAATGACAAATTTGGTATTTTCACTGTTAATAACGGAACAACTATCAATATTGAAACCAAAAATAATGGTGCTGGAGCTTCTGCTGACATTGTTATTCAAACAGGAACAGCTACAACAACTAAAGGAAGAGCTGTTCTTGCTGATACTCATTTACGATCTACTCAAACTTCTGTTCCAACTGCAACTGTTGATGCTAACGCCGGAACAGGCGCGACAAGTGCTGTTTCAAATGCCACAGATATTGCCGGAGTTTTACAATTAGTTTTAGGTAGTGCTGCATGGGCCGCAGGATCTCAAACAAAAGTCAACTTCAATATAGCTTATGGTGTTGCGCCAATAGTAGTATTAACTCCTAGAAACGCTGCCGCTGCAACTTCTCTTACTGTAGATCAATTATATGTTACTAGCACAACAACTGATTTTACTGTAAATTTTGTAAATGCCGCTGCTGCAAGTGCGACATTAGAGTGGTTTTACCACGTTATAGAAACACAATAACCCGCTAAGGCCGCACTTTGTGCGGCTGAGTACTGCCAGCGAAGCTGGCCTCTGCGGGAAAGGGAGATAGAAAATGCCTTTCTTTTTATATGCGAGTTTTCCAAATTCTAGAAACAAAAACAGACTGCCAACAGTTACGGCGGATACCTATGTTGTTACTTTAAATGACAATACTCAAGCTCTCCCAACTCTGATAAGTGCAAATGATTTAAACAGAACATATTTAACTTTGGAAAATCTTTCAACAAGTGATGACATGGTTTATGGGTATGCTGCTACCCTAGCTCTTAATCCAAGTGTTGTTGCAACATTTGGTCTCACAAATGATCTTATCGTAAGCACTACAACAAATTTACTATATGTTAAAACAGATGACGGAGTTTCAACTAACTGGGTGGTTACAACTCTACCTACTGTTGGATTCTTGGTAAGGTTTGCTCAAATAGCTGCAAATTTAGAATCACTACAAGATATTTATGGTCAAAGTAATGCGGCGGCAACTGTTGATGTGAATGTTGATCAGGGGCGCGGTTAAGAAAACTCTGGTAGCTAGCTACTAATTAGTCAGCTACTAGCTACTAGGAGAACAAGTGCCAAGTTATTCATCAATTTTTATTTTAAAAACTTTTAACGCCGCAAGTGTTCTTGTAGAAACTTTTACTCAATCATATAAATTTACTGGCGGAGCTGTTGTTACCACAGACGCTTTTCATAACGTCACTGTTGATGTTAGCGGAGCATCGGCAAATGCCTGGGATATTTTTGGTAACGCTGGTGGTGGTCTTGTTCTTGGTACAACCACAGCAGATGACTGGTTTTTAATTGCTGGAGGTATTACCCGTGGCGGCTTTGAATCAACTGGAGAATTTTTTCTTAAAACTCATACGGCGTATGCTAATTCAGAAGATTTCAAGAAAACAAACGGGGTATCAACCACCGATGCAACACCAACAACTATTTTCGCTATTGCTGTTACTGACCAAACGTCCAACTATGCGACAGTAAAAATACAAATGAGACAAGACACAGGGGCGAATCGTGCTGCATTTGAGCGCAAATTTTTGTACTATAGAGAAGGGGCAGGAGCAGTCCTAAGCTCTAAAGTTCATTACACTTTTACCGATAAGACTGATGTATATGATGTAACAATTTCGCCTTCAGGAAATAACATCATTGTTCAAGTTGTGGGTATCGCAGGACAAAATTTATACTGGACAGGAAATATAGAATATCAGGGAGCACAAACCAATTTATAGGAGAAAAGAAAAATGGCTAACGTAACAGGACTTATTACAGTAAACGGAAAAGATATAATAGAAGTAGACGCAGACCCGTCTGCTGGTGGCGGAACACCCGCTGAACGTGGCTCGCTTGCCATGTATGATAGTGGTGCGGTCGGACAACTTTATTTAAAAACTGGAACTGGTGATACCGCGTGGTCGCTTGTTGACACAAATGCGAGTGACTGGAATCTGGGAGGCAATACTTTAGGTGCTAATACCAGTATTGGTTCTATTGATGATTTTGATCAAATTTTTATTAGAAATAATATTGAACTAATGAGAACTGTTGGATCATCTGCCGCTGTTCAAGGATTGCTGATTGGATTAAATGCCTCTTTAGGTGGACGATTACAACTTGCCCCAACTGCTGCTGGTGATGATATTTTAAAAGAAGTTTTCTCACCAACATCAAATCCCACTATTAAAGTGTCCAGAATGTTCAGAACAACAACTGTGGGCGCTGTAACTGGCACATTTACAATTGCTGTTCCTAGTGCATACAATGCTTTGATAGTTTCAAATGTTGTTGCAAATCAAACTGGTGGAGCAACTGGAGCCGTGGGTGATGGAGCAAGTTTTATTAGAACTTGTCATGCATCAAACGTTGGCGGCACAGTAACTATGTTCAAACAACAAACTGATTACACTTATGAGATTGTGGCTGGATTAAATTATAATCTAGCCGCTAGTGGAGCCAATATTGTTGGAACTGTAACTGGTGTTGCTAGCAGAAATATTTCTTGGGGCAACTACACAACTCTTCTTATGATAACCACATAATAGTGGTGGAGAGATAATTGGCTACAATAACAGGAATTGTCACTCTTGACGAAACCGATATTTTAGAAGTAGACGCTGATCCTTCTGCGGGAGCTGGAACTCCCGCAGCAATCGGATCTCTTGCTGTTGTCAAAGGATCTCTTGGAATTTGGCAAAAAACAACTGCGACCGTAACTGATTGGTACAAAGTTGATACCAAAATTTTATTTCAATCCTATCCTTTAGCTACAACTTCAGGGCCGACAACAAGTGCTACTACTTCTGGCACCGCTGCTACCATATCAGAAATGACAACAACATTTACTCCGTCTCAATCTACTAACAATATTCAAGCCTGGTTTTCAGGAAGTTTTTCCTTCACAAAAGCAGCAACAGCAAATATTGCCATATTTGTTGACGGAACACTACAGGCAGAAACTCAAAGATCATCAATCTTTGTGGCAAATGAAATAAAAGTTCTCTCTACTCAATGGCAAAGCCAATTATCTGTGGCCTCTCACACAGTAGATGTTAGATACTGGGTATCTGGACAGACTGTAACGGCGGTAGGCACACAAAGAGGATTTACTATAGAGGAGACTAAGACTTGAATACTTGTGATAATTGCAGTGCTCCTTGCTGCAAAGTTTTATTGATAGAAGAATTAAATAAACCTAGAAATAAAACTTGTGAGCATTTGTGTGAAGGACGTTGTAAAATTTATTCTGAAAGACCAGAACCTTGTAAAAGTATGGAGTGTATGTATTTAACCGGTCAGTGGCCGGAAAAATATCATCCTGATAAATGCGGAATTGTTTTTATTGGTTTTAATATTGGAACTGTTGCCGGTTTTAAATTAAACAATAATAAAATTAGTAAAAATGCAACAGCCATATATGAAATGATCAAAAAAATAATGCCAATTAAAATTATGGAATATGAGGAAATAACTTCATGAATTATAATTTTACAAAAACAGTAAACTCTGAAAAATTACATGATGAATTAAAAGCTTCATCTATTAATTCTAAATATACTTGTTTAAATGTTACTCCGCCAAATTTAACTATTATAACTTCGAGCAATCTTACTACCGAGGAAAATGACGCTCTTAATACAATTATTAATAATCATTCACCATCTTATCCTCAACAATATGTTGGCGGAATAATTAGCAATGCTTCTGCCTACGGGCTTCAACTAATTAAAGATTTTGGAACAAGAAATGTTTTAGCCGGAAAAACAGAAGCAGATATTGATTCAATATTAGAAAATTTAGATACACTTAAAATTTGTGTGGCTCTAGTTTCAGGATCATTAAAATATGCCCGAAGAAAAACACACACGATTGAGCCTTTTGTTGGAATTACACAAAGCGATAAAGATTGGTTGATAGCTCAATTAACCCTTTTCCTAGGACCGGAATAATGAAATTTCAATGGAGTAAAAGCGGATCGGTTTTAAGTAAAACTATCAGATGGGGTCTTAATGAACCAGTTTCTCATTTTTCTTTTTCCTTTGACAACTTACTGGTTATTCACTCCGACCTCTTGGGAATTGAAATTCATGGTCACAATAAATTTTTAAAAAAACATGAAGTTGTTTATGAAATTGATCCAGGTTATACAAAAGAAGAAGAAGATGAGCTTTATTACAGAATAGTTAAAAACTACGATGATAGAGGTTATGACTTTAAAGCTTTTGCCTATTTTGGTTATCGAGTAATCCTTTATAAAACAATCAGAGAGCCAATTCCCACTACAAGCAGATTCAATGATGGTAGATCGTTTATATGCACTGAGATGGCGGGACTGCTTCCTAATTGGGATCTAATAACTCAATACAATCCAATTGAATTAAGTGTCACAAGTCCTTATAAACTCTACAATTTTATGGTTCCATTTTATGGGAAAGGTAGTTAACATTATAGTATGAAGAACCCTGATATTTGGAAATACATAGCTCTTGGCGCACTTGGAATTTACGTTTATCAAATGGCCAAGAAAAACGGTGGAACTCTGGCCGGAAATCCTTACGGAATTAGAACGCTTAATGGTGATAAGATCGTAGACACAATTATGCCTTGGTTGAATATTCATCCACTAGCAAAACAAGTGTTGGGAATGGGAGCAAAACAATTTATTAAAGGAATAAATGGTTAAATGGGCAAAAACTACATTGATGATGATTACAAAGTTCATACTTGGTTTGAAAGAGATCGAGCACACGTTGAACTGCGAAATGAAACCCTAGACCAAACAGTTATTGAATTTTGGGATAAAGATGTTGAACAAGCTGTCGAAGATGGGTTTTTGGATTTAAAGAACAAAACAAAGACTTTAGATTCATTAATGAAATATGCCTATGACAGACATTTAATTTCATTAGGAAAAAGAAAAGAACGACTGATGCCAATTGTAGGCGGGGGTCAAAAAACTCAAAAAACAAAAGGACATTTAAAAATTGTGAAAAATCCAACCAAAGGAGACTTTATGAAACAAAATCAAATGTTAATGTTAGCTGCTGTTGCTGCTGGTGCTTACTGGTGGTTCAAAATGAGAAAACCTACATCAACACCAATGATGTCAGCCGGAAATGCTGCGCCAACTAGCATGATCGCTGGTATGCCTTACGGAATGGGAATTATGCCAAGTGGTATGGGAATCATGCCTACGATGGGCCGTAGACGCTAAAATATAAAGGTACCTTTTCGCTGATAAAAACTCATGGAGTTTTTCTTCAAGGTGAAGATAGGCGAGAAGGTCGTTAAATAAAGGGGATGATATGTTAAAAAATTTAATTTTTGTTGGGCTTGCATATTATTTCTATACCGATATGCAAAAGAAACTTAAAGGGGCAATGGACGACAGAAATTCGCTGCTTGCTATGCTCACTCCTGAACAACGTGCTCAACTGTTGCAAGGTGTTCAGACTATGCAAAATACAGCGGGACAAGTTGTTTCAAGTGTTACTAATGCGCTGAATGCTCCTGCGCCAACTTCAATTCCTTTAAGTGGTATGGGATCTTACAATTATCGCAGATACTAAGTAAAGTGAGGGGCATAAAATGGCAAAACAAGCTGTAACACTTCCTTATCGCATTAAAGTAGAAGCAGAACATTTTGCTGATGAGGAAGTCGGGCAAACAAAAAGAAATCCGTCAGGCACCTCAAGAAATAGTCCTGAATGGAAAAAAGCTTTTAACAGATATGTTAGAGAAGCTTATGAGCATTCACTTGTTCCTTCCAAAAATAATCCTGGAACTCCAAAAGTGTCCCCTAATATTGTGCTTGATAATTATCCTGAAATCTGGGGGCCAGATGGTTTTATTGCTAAAGTATCTAAATCCAATAACCGTGATAGTGCTGAATGGAAAGCCATAGACGGAAGAATCAGAGGGGCTATTGGAAATTTGTTTCAAATGTATATTGAAACAGTTTTAGGTTTTAAAATCAAAAGAGATAAAGATGGAAAAATAAATGATAAGGCTACACTGTCAGTTTTTGAATTTGCATCAAAAGAAGGAAAATCTGTAGCTCAAAATGAAGATGAAAATATGAAAACAATATTCGCTCAATACTACAGATACTTAATTGAAGAAATCCTGTATGAGCTTTTAATTCCTCTTTTGTCTCTTACAAAAGAAGATGTTAGCGACATTATGAAATCAACAGGCATAGGCACTGGAGCATTTAATATTGCAAATCTTCAAATGCCAGAACTAAGATCAATGTTTGTAACAGCATTACGAAATAGAGTCAAAGCAGAAACCAAAGGTCAAATTTTAACAACAGGTTCAATTAGAAAATTATTTTTGCCGTAAAATTATGTGTGATCACTTTGCCCAGTGATCGCTGCCCGCCCCTTTTGTTCAAAGGATTAAACAAGAGGGGTTTTTTAAAATGTATAACCTTTCTTTGGCTTTCCGTAAATTGCAAATAAACCATCAGCCAACTCCCCTTGACCAACAACAGTAATATTTTTTGGAGAGTATTGACGAATCCTAAATTCGTTTTTTGTTGTGTCAATTTTGTCTACGGTAAAGCCATGCTTTTTAGCCCACTTTTTAGCGCCAGATTTTGAGAAAAACTCATTTGAAAAATGAAGGCTTTGAATCATACTCCCCTTTTTCAATTTTACTTTTTTCATTACATACTCATCTCTGGCAACTCATCTTCATCTTCATCAACTTCTACTTCATCTTCATCATCTGGCTCATCTGCAATTTTTGTATCACTAAAAGCTTTGATCACTTTAATAAGATCAATAGCTTCAGGATCACCTTCTTCTGATAATTCAATAATATGTTCTAATGATGAGTATGGTTCATCATCAGTTAATGATGACTCATCTTTTTCAATCTCAAGCCAAACTAAATCTGAAGTTGCTTCATGACGAAGTGCTGGACTACGAAGGTGTGACCACAACACAGAAAGTAATTCACTAAATCCTGATTCAACAGTATCAACCATCTGTTTTGAAACAATATCCTCTTTTTGTACTACTCTTGAGAAAGGAACAAGATGTTCTGCTATAGCTAAACCAACTGCTGAGTCATCAATAAGCTCAAAAACACCAGATTCTACGTCAAAAGACTTCACATTTTTCTTTTTTGTTACTTTAAAAGGCTTCAAATTCATTGGATTCTCCTTGATTTTTTACTCATTTTCACCGATTATTATTTTATGCCTTCTCAAAAACTATCTTTTTCAATCGTAAGATTCAAGTAAAATTTTCATGTATAAAAGATAATCACCTAGAAACCCTACCCCTCAGTAGGGTGCCCTAGTACCCTATCCCTCAGAATGGCTAAAAAATGGTGATTGACAACATTAAAAAAGTGTGCTAAAGTGGCATTATAGAGGGAAAAGCAGGTACCCCAGGCAGGGTAAAGGACCTATGAATTGACATAGAATACCACCAAGGGCAGGGTAAGGATAGCATAAAAAATACTGTCTGAAAAATTTACAGGCTTGAAAAAATGGTGATTGAGGCAAAAAAATAGTTGACTCAATAAAAAGAAATTGTTAATTGTCTCCTGAAAAGAACAAAAACAAGCTAACAGGGAGCAAAAACAATGGACCAAAACCTAGAAAATAAGGTTAGGGCGTTACTCAATAAGTCTGTAAAGGCTGAAATTATTGATGTAAACACCAAAACCTTGACCGATTTAGAGCAAGACCTAGTCACTATCAAGCTTAAAATCAAAGCTTATAATGCTAAGAAACGTCAAAGCATGTTAAGTTTTGGTGAGACCTTAGACCTTAACTGTCAAAAGCACAATGCCCGTAGCTTAGAATCAACCATCTATTATAAGCAAGCGCAGATTCGTGCGAATACCACAGGCCCAATAAATATTTTTGATTTATAAAATAAACAACATGACAAGAATAGTCTTGTCATTAACAGCAAGTACAGACTTGCAAAGGATCGGTTATGTTAAAAGGAAGATCATTAATGGACTTAGCTACTGAGCTTATGAGAATAGATGAGACCAAAAAAGATATTGTGGCACCTGTTACGGCGCTGCACATGGCAGAAAATGACGCAAGTCTTGCCGTCATTAATGGGGAAGTACACGAGTATAAACCTACAACATGGGCTCACCAACAAATTGCAAGCTACGCCGATGTCCCAAAAAGTTATTATGATAGACTAAAAGATGAGAACCCAAGTCTTTTAAGTAGAAACGTTAATCATGGCTTTCTGAAAAATGTTGAACAAGCACAAAGCAATGGCAAAAATGAATCAAGATTGATTCGTTTACTTGACGGCAATGTGAGAGCTTTCTTGTCAAGCCGTTATAGAATACTAGATTCAAGTGATTTATTGACAGCAGTAATGCCATTAATGGCCGATAATAAAATGAAAGTAGAATCAAGCGAGCTAACAGAGCGCCGCTTATTTGTTAAAGCTGTCAGTGATAGAGCAGAACTAACCACAGAAGTTAAGAAAGGCGATGTTGTGCAATATGGTCTTGTGATTTCTTCAAGTGACGTGGGAAGTGGCAGCGTAAGAATCGAGCCAATGATCTACAGACTATCATGCTTAAATGGAATGATAAGCCCTGATTCAACTATTCGTAAGTTTCACGTCGGAAAAGACCTTGCGGCAATCAATCAAGACTTTCAAGACATATTGTCAGATGAAACAAAAAGAAAAGCCGATGACGCTTTTTGGAGCACAGTCCGTGAAGTGGTGGCCCATAGTATGAAAGTAGAAATCTTTCAAAATGTTGTTGATAGACTTCGAGTAGCTGCAAACGAACCTATAAAAAATTATGACTTGCCGAGAGTCGTTGAACTAACTACCAAGGCGCTAAATATTACAGGAGATAATATCAAAAATAATATCATGAGAGAACTTGCTAGTGGCGGCGATTTAAGTCGATGGGGATTAGTAAATGCATTTACTGCCGCTGCTCATACTACTGAAGGCATTGACTATGAAAGCAGTACAGAATTAGAGAGAGCTGGCGGTAAAATTTTAGACCTGCCAGCAGACCAATGGAGAAACATAAGCGCATCGGCTTAAATAAATAACAATAACAGCCCGTGGCCGATGTGCTACGGGCATTTTAATGCAACGCTAGTATGGGAAGCAAGACAAGGGTAATGACAATGCAAATTGTTTATAAGGGACAAATAGAAAAATGGATCAAAGAAAATCAATCAATGACGTTAATCTTTCATAAAGAAAGAATAACGAGACAAATATTGATTGATAAGTTTTTAAAACCAATGGCTAAAACTACAACTAAAAAAGAAAGCCTTTTGGATCTGGCAAAAAAATTACAATAAAAATTTATAGGAGAAAAGAAAATGGAACCAAGACAAGTTTTTGCGTACTCGCTTTATATCAAGGGAGTCTTTGGAAAAAATAGAAGTGTGAAGTTTAAAGGCTTTCCGTTAATTATTGACTGTGATAATAAAATGACAATGAATCAACTACAGCCTTTACTTGATGATAAAATAAATAAACTTAAACCCAAAAGTCCTGCATGGTTTAAACTTGTTGAAAGAGAAGAGACACTTGAGAAACTTGACGGGTATGAGATAAGGACGGCGGCTCTATATCAAGGAAAAATATTAGTGGAGAAAACTATATGAATAATTTTAAACATGACCCAGCTCATAAAGGAATATTTGTGCAAAGAAACTTAAACTACAAATATCCTACAGGAAAATATAGAAAGCCTTTTTGCGTAACTTTTCCTAGACTTGCCAATGTGCTTGATAATGAAAAGATATGTGATGTAATTTTCCCAAGCCAAGATTTTGGTACTTTTTTAAAAGCTTTTGATTTTGCTAAAGCATTTAAAGAAATGGACTCAAGACTAAGAGCTTGTCCGATATACTTATTTGACTTTAAATGGATCAAGTCGGGAGCAAATAGAAGCTTTCAAAGAATAGGCTAGACTTGCGGAGAATAGAAAACAATTATAAAAACTTGGCTAATATGTGTCAAGAGAAAAATGGTGAATGATGGACTTTTATGAACTAAAAGAGAAGCTGGAAACAAAATTAAATTTTGCAAAGTATTACGGGAGAGTGGATCAAGCACAGGAGCAAGTAGACTTTCTGGAAATAGTAAATCAATACGCCGTTGATATTGAAGAAAACTTGCACAAAGATTGCTTCTCACAGGATCATGTTGACGACCTATGTGCAGAGCGGGAAGAATTAGAAGAAGAAATGCAAGACTTTAAAGAAAAATTAAATGTTAGAACTAAAGCGATATGGGATGAATACCAGGCAGCAAGAAAAAACAGTGATGACATAAACATTAGTTATCTCGATGGAAAATATTCCGCCTATAAAGAAATCGGGGAGTTAGTGAAATGATTAAAACTTGTGAGCAATGTGAAGAAAAGAAAAGTGTGACTCGTTTCCGTTCTATTTATATTTGTGCAGACTGTGAAGAACATTTAAGTTACGCCGAGGCGCTAGATCGTGGGAAAAATCCCGACTACATGCCTGACAATGAAATGATGGAAGCTTATGATTACTAATATAAAGATTTATAAAATAAAAAACAAACCTAAGAAATTATTAATGAGTAGTGAGCTTAAAAAATTAGGCTGGACATATTGGATTATTAAAACATATCTTGGCAAACATCAAGCTATTGTTATTTCTGTAATGCCAAGAGCTGTAATAAAAACAAAAGTATCTAACAATGCATGGCTTTATTCTCACATTAAATTAGTCCATGAAAAATTAAGACCACTAACTAAAAACAAAATAAAAATGCCTCCTCTCCAGGATCTCTAGCCCACGCTCCTCCCCATTTCCCCGCATTTTTCCACGCCGTAGCGGGCAGATTTCTGGTCCCCGCGAAATGCCTCATTTCTCAGCAAAATGGTGATTAGGCATGAAAAG